>ERZ507620.55-NODE-55-length-26545-cov-8.09034_pt1 | contig 26545 bp, 13 predicted proteins | sample MGYA00513427_ERZ507620 | MGnify/ENA metagenome assembly ERZ507620
AACTATATATATATTAAATAGTTATATAATAATATAGTAAAGAAAAAGAACAAAAACGGAAGTTGGAACCCCTCTTAAAAATAACTGAGACTACTGAGACTGAGACGCTTTTCAGCCCACAGTCAGCTTCCTCTCCCAGGCTGTTGGTCTCTTTTCAGCTACCATTCCACAAGCACTTGTCGGGCGAGGATGGCTTCTAAATTTCTTACGTCGAAAACAGGAGTCTTGATACTGCGTTTAGTCCTGGATAACGACCCTTCCCTTTGCCAACGAAAGAAGATCGGGAATGTCGTAACAGCGCAAGACACCAGGAATGACGTTCGACATCATGTCGTGCTGCACGGGGTGCTGAATGTAATTGCGCCAGGTCTTCAATGTGCGGGTGAGTGTGGCACCAGCCAATCGCTCGTCGAGCACAGCAGCGTGCATCACAACGACTGCGTTCATTCCGTCAGCCTTGACTGTAATCTGGCGACCCTTCAACTTTTCGTCAGCCGAACAGAAATTGAGAATGGTGCGCAAATCCTGCACACGCTGACCTATGAGCGGTTTGCCTGCATGAAGGGCAGTTACAGCAGAACGATACTGAGTATTCCAATACTTGGAAAGGTTGTACTCAAAAATGTCGCTCGTCTCACCAAAACCTCGCAGATCGGCGTAAACATGAATCGTGCCGTCGGAGAATACATCACGACGATCGGTCTCTATCAGCAGACTTGCCTTTCCTGCATCAGCAAGATGGATGCAAACCTTCGACTGCAGATTGGCAACCGACGGAATCCTGACAATAACAGGAACAGGATACTGACCTTCGCAATCGAGCTGATAACGATATTCCTCCACGTCGCGCTGCGATTCGTGGCGAGTCTCAATAGCATCCCAATGATCGTTCAGTCCAGGAAGTCCCAACAGCTTTAGAATGCCATCCTTCACCTTGTCGGCCGACTGCGAACAGAATGCCTGGCGCTGGGCTGACAGCCTATCCATCTGTGCCTCACACTCCTGCATGGAGCTGAGCGCATCCTTGTATTCCAAGTTTACCTGTCCTGTCTTGGTGCAACGCATATCGTCACTACGCCAGTAAGTATAAGGCTTCACCTCGCCCTGTGCGTCGCCCAAGAGAGCCTTGCGGAAGAAGCTCACCATCTTGTCCTGGCTGGGCTTGGGAATGGCGTGTCCGTCGTCGTAATAAAACTGTTCGGCAGCGTCGGGCGCTCCCAGCAGACTGTAGCAACGATTCACCTCTTCATAGCCACGCAAGGCTCCCCAATGGTCAACGAAGTCGAAACGTCCGTCAAGAATCAGGAAAGGCTTTGGCGCATTCATCATCGCCATGTCGGCTATCTCGATGTGCTCGCGTCCTTCGCCTGGAATCCACTGACATCCGTCGCTTGGGCCTTGAGTCTCCAGGGTTCTTTCACGCGACGAGAAGAACAATCCCACACAACTTGCCTTCACCCTGTCGTCGAGAGCAGCCAGATAAGACGACTGCGTGCCGCCTCCCGAGAAGCCATAACAACCAATCTTGTCGCCATCAATGTCCTTACGACTGAGCAGATAGTCGATGGCGCGGCTGTTGTCGAAAAACTCCTGTGCGGCAAGGCTGCTGCCAAGGAGGATGAAGCCCGGAGCAATGAGTGTATGCTCGGTAGTTACGCCACGGGTAAGATTCTTGCCCTGTGCATCGATGGTTTGCTGGCGCTCACCCTGTGAGAAGGGGTCGACCACCATGGAAGCAATGCCGTTGACAGCCAACTGCTCAGCACTTCCCGAACCCGTGCCCTTTCCGTCGAGTCCATGTCCGCACATCTCGATACAGGCAGGAATCTTGCCCTGCACCTTCTCGGGCAGATAAAGATGGGCTGTGACGTAACGGCCTGGCGTACTCTGAAAGACAATCTTCTCGACTATAAAGCCGTTGCCCTTCAACGAGCCCACTACCTTGGCATTGAGTTTGCCACGCTGTGGCATTTCGCCAGCCAACTGACTAAAACGACTGCGCAACTGGCTCACGTATTGCTGCATGGCTTCCTTCGACTGGCAAGCCTTTTCGAAAGCCTGCTGGCGCTCATAGTTCTGAGCGTGTACTGGCAGCATCTCGTAGTTGTAGAGCGAGGTGGCTGTCTTGAACTTCAGAGCCTTGTAAGAGCCCTGAGCCATTGCCACCGTACCTGCAAGCACGGCGGCAACCGATAAGAAGAATCTGTTTCTATACATAGTAATATCTTTATAAATGCAAATGAAGAAGTTAGAGAAGTTGGAGAAGTTAAAGCCATATACTTCATGGCAAAGTATTCACCCCCCCAAAAAAGTCTTGATTTTACATCTTGACAACCACTTCCATATCGCCCTCGCCTGCATCGAAGGTAAGTAAGCGCAACTTCTCGTCGTACTTCCATCCATCGACAAACTTGCCGGCTACAGTAACGAGTTTAGGCTTCTTGTCAAGGTAAACACTTACGCTGTAGTAGTGCGAAACAGGCTTGTAGTCGCCCTTAGGAGTCGTGATGTTGAGTATCCACTCGTTCTGTGCCAGTCGGCTCTCCATCTTGGTGACGGCATAAACTCCTTTCTGATAATCGAGCGATTTGCCGTCGTCCTCGTACATTTCATACACCGAATGCTCGGAAGGATAGATGAGCAGCGAGATATTGGTGTTGGGGCGCTCGTCCACGTACTGCATGGCTTCCTGACGGGGAATGATGGCTCCACGGCGCAGGAAGATAGGCATGATCTCGATAGGTGTGAGGAACGACTTGTACTGGCGTCCACTGATGCGCTCACCTGTCCAGAAGTCGAGCCAGTCGCCACCGGGGAAGTAAACAGGACGCGAGAGTGCATTCTTCACCGTTACAGGACACACCATCATGTCGCGGCCAAACATATACTGGTCTGAAATCTGATAGGTATTGACATCCTGCAGATGATCGTAGAACAAAGGTGTCATCAGCGGACGGCTGGTCTTGTACATATCCCAGGCGCTGGTGTAGATGTAAGGCAGGAGCGCATAACGCAGCGAGTCGTACTGGATGAATATTTTCTGTGCTTCCTCGCCATAAGTCCATGGCGCATGATAACGAGGATGATCCATACCGAAGAGGATGGACACAGGCGAGAACATTCCCATCTGCACCCAGCGCAGATAGAGGTCGGTGTCGTAGGCAGAATACTGCTCGAATCCACCCATACAGTGGCTCCAATAGCCGACACCAGAGAGTCCTATATTAATACCGCCGCGGATGATAGGTTCAAACCACTGCCACTCCGAGCCCCAGTCGCCAGCCCAGATGAAAGGATAGCGCTGAATACCTGCATAACCCTCGCGTGTGTGGTCGAAGCCACGCTGTCCGTTGAGCTTGGCAAAGTTCTCATAAGGTGCCTTGGCATAGGCTATCGGGAAGAGGTTGTGGGCAGCCTTCTGCTCGATGTTTGGATTGTTATAGTTCAGAGCGCTTCCCACATCAGTCTTGAAGAACTTGGCTCCCAGGTCGGTCACTTTCTTGGCTGCATTCTTCCACCACCAGTCCACAGCCTTGTCGTCGAAGAAGTTGATGATGGCGTTGGTTCCACCGTCCTGAATGGTGAGTCCCTTCTTCTGTGCTGTGGTGAGCAGATTGTTGCGCTTGCCGTTGTCGACCAGCGAACGAATATGCAGACCAAACATTGCCACATGATTCTTATAGGCATGGTCGATCATGCCCTTTGGGTCTTTAAACTGATCCTGGAACTCGAAGGTACAGCCTCCGTTGCCCAACTTGGCAAAGAGGCGCCAGGTAGAGTCGAGCCACATCATGTCGAACGGAATCTTTTCCTGACGCAGGCGGTCGATGAGATTGACCACATACGTATCGTTGGCCTTGCTCTCATGATGCCATGTTCCACCGCTGTACGAGCCGATGTGCAGACCATAGGCTGCACGTGGCATAAGAGGTGCCACACCCGTGAGCTGCTGATAGCTGTGAATCAGAGTCTCCAACTGTTCGCCATAGATGAAATAATAGTCGTTGTCGCCACCAGGTGCCGAGAAACTGTACTTGTCGTTGTTGGTCCATCCCATATCCCAGTCGTTGGGCACAGCAGTATGGAAGAACACGGCGTAGCCCTTGTTGCTGAGCATCAAAGGCACAGGACAGTAGTTGGCTCTCAGAATGTCCTTGCCGCCTACAGCAGGCTTTGAGCCTCGTCCCAGTTCCACATTGAGGTGAACACGCTGTCCACGCTGGTCGATGCGGTCCATGCGCTCACCGAAGCCGAAGAAGTGCTCGTCGGGATTCATCTTCACCTCATTATATATGCTGTCCTTGCAGCCCGATGTCAACTCCTCGTAGAGCACCTTACCCGAAGCATCAGCCACCTGTATGCGCCAGGGAGCTTCCTGAATGCTTACCTGCAGCTTACTGGTCTTTATCTGTTTGCCGTCCACGCTGAAATCCACCTGTGGGAAGTTGTAGTTGACCACCATCCACTTCTCATTATCAGGCATCTGCTGTGCAGGCACCTTGGTTACACGAAACATGCTTTCCGAACACATCTCGATGCGCATATTGCCTTGTGACGATGTGTAGAGTACGCTGTTTCCTTTCACTTGCTGTGCATGAGCCGCTGTAGCAAAGGCGCACAGCGACAGGAATGTGAGTTTTAGTTTTAAGTTTTTCATATCTATTCTGTTGTTTTTGTTGTTACGTTATTGATTTCTATTCCTGCCTGCACCACGGCTCCCAGTCCGTGGGCATCGTTGAGCGGAGCCGGTCGGTTGTAATAGAAAGGCAAGTCGCGGCTGATGCCTGTTCCCATGCACACATTCTTCACATGTCCTTCAGGGGTTATCTGACTGCAGACAGCCTTCCATCCCTGCAGCGCCACAGAGGCGAACGAGCTGTCGAGCCAGCCCTTGTTCACACCATGCGCAATGGCTGCGACAAACATGGCTGTGCAGGAAGTTTCGGGATAAGAGTCAGGCTTGTCGAGCAACTGGTGCCACATGCCCTGTGCGTCCTGATAGGCGATGATGTTTTCCACTCTTTTTCGGAACAGCTGCAGCAATCTGTCTCGCAGAGGATGCTCTTCGGGCAATCTGTCGAGCACGAGAGCCTGTGCCAGAAACGCCCATCCGTTGGCTCTTCCCCAGTGGGCGGTGCCGTGGGCATGGGTCGTGTCATAATAGAAACAATGCCAATAGAGGTGCTTGTCGTTGTCGAAGAGCAGACTGTCGAAGAGCAATACCTGTTCTGCCGCTCTCTGCAACAAGTCGGACGATGCACCCTTGCGACTTCCCTGATGAGCCAGGAAAGAAGTACACATATACAGGTCGTCGAGCCAGAGAGTTCGCTCTCCCACCCTTCCCCGGCAGTAAATGCCTGTTTCGGGAATACGCTCCTGCTGAGTAAGAATGTAATGGCTTATCTTGTCGAGATAATTCTCGTAACGTTGGTCTTTGTATCGTCGTGCCAGTTCGGAGAGGGCAGCTCCCATAGCTCCGCAGTCATCAAGGCTCGACATGGAGAAGAATCTGCGCCACGCATTGTCGCGCACGCCCGATCCGTATTCTTTCTTGAGTTGTCGCTGTATTTTTGGTTCGAAATAAAAGTCAAAGTTCTCTTTGACAAACTGCTCATACTTCTTTTCACCTGCCGCATCGGCAAGATTGAGCATCGCCACCCCGAGCACACCATTCACGTATCTCCATTCCTGATAATAGCTGTCGATGTGAGTGTGTCCGTCCTGTGCCTTTGACACGTTGTGGTTGTGATGGCTCAGCAGATAATCAGCCACCCGCTTCGAGACATCGAGCGGAGCATCCTGCGCCATAACTCCTGCTGCAAAGACAAGACTGCAAATAAGAGTAAAGACTGCTTTCTTCATGAGGCTTCCCGGTTTTTAAGTGGTTTGAAAAATATTGAGAATATTGTTGCTGGAACAAAATTGTTGTCCCTGGAACAATTCCTGCGAAAGTAGATTTTAAGAAAAAAGCCTCTCCACTTCTCACGAGGCAGAGAGGCCTGCGTTTTGTTTTAATATATAACTAAAAACCTACCGTTAATTCATTATTTGAATTCAAGTTTCGCAAGCGAGGAAATTGATAGAAGCTAAAGCTGTTATCACTCCCGTCGGTCGTTCGGAAAGTTAAGAAATAATAGTCTTATAGTTTAAACTTAGGACATTTGTCCCTTAACTTCCCTCTAACTTCACTAACTTCCCTCTAACTTCCCCACATGCAAAAGTCAGTTATTTTAATATCCGTAGTTGTTGATCAATGCGTTGTTCGACGCGTTGATGTCTGAGTCGAATATAGGCCAGTATTGACGGGAGTCTGGATCGTTGGCAAAATAGTTGGCCAGCATGTTGTCCTTCACTGTGGCAGACACGAAGTCGTAGTCGAGTTGTGTCCAGCCTTCGCCAGCAGGAGCTGCTGTCTCACCCTTAGCCAAGCCATAGTACTCCAACTTGCCAGCAGCATTGGTGCGTGTGTAAACCACTGTAGGCACGTCAGCATACTTGCCTGTACGGTCGCGCAGCGCTCTCATGTCGGTCACGGTCTGTCTTACGGCTGTTCCGAGCAAGTTCCAGCGAATGAGGTCCTGCTTGCGCAGCATCTCGCCAGGGAATTCGAGAAGGCGCTCCTTCTGGATGGCCTTCAGCATGTCGGCCTTCGAGCTGATGGCGTTGACATAAGCCTCTACGTTTGCTGGGCGGTCGGCTACGGCAAAGGCGCGGTTGCGAACCTCCTTGAGGTAAGGCTTGGCTGCATCAGGACCTTCCAGCTCGTTGGCAATCTCAGCTGCCATCAACAGGATGTCGGCGTAGCGGAGCACGGGCAGGTTCACACCGTCGTCGTTGGAAGTCACCGTACGGGTCATGCGCTCATAGTCGTACTTGCCGAAGTTGAAACTTGGAGCAGAAGCATCGTTGTCGCCCAACTTGGCCATTGTGTAGCCGTTGTCGTACTTGTAAGGCACGCAGTTCACGTCGCGGCGCTGGTCAGCATTGTCGTACTCATAGTAGAGTGTAGGAGCAGGAATGTTCTGTCCGCCATAGTTGGTCTTGGTCAAGTGTGGGCTCTTCGACTTGTGGTAAACACCAAAGTGATAGAAGAATCGTCCACGTCCGTCGTTGAATGGAATCTCGAAGATAGACTCTTTGTGTGAGCCTTCGATGGTGATGACGTCAGTAGCGAGGTCGTTCCAGAACTGCTCGTAAGTGGCGTCGAGTGCGAGTCCACTCTCTCTGATGACGAGTTTCAGGTCGTCGTAAGCCTCCTGCAGCAGGGCTGTGCTGGTAAGCTCAGGATCGTTGCTGCGGCGCACCTCATAAGTAGTAGGATTGTCGAGCGATGTAGGACGCTGGCTGTAACCCTCGGCCATGAGGATGAGGCGTGCACGCAGACCCAAGGCAAAAGCCTTGTTCACTCGCTCTGTCGTCTTGGTGCGCTCAGCCTTTCCTGGCCATGGCAGATAGCCTGCAGCCTCTTTCAGGTCGGCAATAATCTGCTTGTAGATGACGTCGCGGTCTGACTTGGGTAGGTAGATGGTACTCTGCTTCACCGATGTGAATCGGGCTGGCACGTCGCCCCAGGCACGAATGAGGTCATAGTAGTACTGCGCACGCAGGGTGAGCGACTCGCCTAAGAGATAAGCCATGTCGGCATTGCTCTCAGGATTGCCATAGGCACGTATTCCCTCGATGCAGCAGTTGGCAGCCTCAATGCCGTTGAAGAAGCCTGTGAAGGCGTTAGGGTCTTTTCCAGAAGCCATCCAGTTGTTGGCAGAGAAGGCGCTGTAAGTGCAGAGCGAGGTCTTGTTGTCCGACGAAGGCTGCGCCATGTCGAAGTAGCACTCGGCATCGGTATTCATACCATAGTAAGGCATGTAGCGCGCACGGTGAGAATTGGTGGCGGCAAACCAGCTGTAGATGCTGATGACCGTATTCTCGGCAAGCGGGGTGTTAGAGAACACCACCTTGTCGTTGTATTGTGACTCGCTTTCTACGTCTAAATAGTCGTTGCACGACATGAGTGTAGCGCCAGCCAACAGGGCTGTAAATACATATTTTATTTTCATAACGATGTTTCCTTTAAGTGTTTTTTTTAGAATGTAAGATTAAGACCGAAGATGAACTGGCGGCTTCTTGGATAAGCCGAGTAGTCTACGCCTGGACAAACCAGCACGTTGCGGCAGCAGTCCACCTCTGGATCCATACCACTGTAACCGGTGATACAGAAAAGATTTGAAGCGGTAAAGTATAGACGCAGGTTCTGAACATAGATTTTCTGCATCCATGTCTTAGGCAGTGTGTAACCCAAAGTAAGTGTAGAGAGGCGGAGGAATGATCCGTCCTCGATAGCCCAGTCGGTGAGCACAGCCTTTGTTGTGTAAGGCGACCACATAGTGGTGTTCTTGTTCATCTCGGCGAGCTTGGCTGCATCGTTGATGAAGTTGCCGTTCTCGTCTACGTTGGTCCAGCGCTTGCCGCTTGCCATCGTGGTGTTGAGGTTGCGCCAGATACCGCCACGTGTAGAGGTCTGGTCTATCTTGTCAGCATTGTAAACATCGTTGCCGATGCTGTAAGAGAAGTCGGCGTTGAAGTCGAATCCGTAGGCACGTGCACCGATAGAGAATCCACCTATAGCCCATGCGTTGGCGTCGCCGATCTCGAACTTGTCGTCATCGTTGATGGTTCCTGAACCGTCCTTGTCGAGAAGTTTCATGGTACCAGGACGTACTGTGCCCACAATACCGCTGGCATCAGCCACACCTTCCTTCAACTTCCACTGTCCTGCGGCAGCATCGTAGCCCTCGAAGTCGTCCACCTCGTAGCGTCCTGTTCCTGCCAGTTTGTAGCCGACGATGGTTCCTACAGGCTTTCCTGGCTTCACTAAGTAGTCGGAGCCAATTTCTGTACTTGCCCAGTAAGAAGGCTTACTGTATGAGTCCATGCTTCCGAGGCTCACTACCTCATTGGTGTTATGACCGAGTGTGAACGAGAAGTTCAGACCGTAGTTCTTGGTGTTGATGGCATCGTAGTTCAATGTCAACTCGAAACCAGAGTTCTTGGTCTCGCCCACGTTCTGGTACTGTGTGTTGTAGCCGCTACCTGTGATCTGCATCTCCATGAGCAGGTCTTTCACGTTGTTCTTGTACACCTCGAACGAACCGTTGAGCTTGTTGTTGAAGAAACCGAAGTCAATACCCAAGTTGAGCGAATGTGTGGTTTCCCACTTCAGGTCGGGGTTGCTCATTGCGTTGCCCGTGGTGAGCCATGAGTTCTGCAGGTGCAGCCAAGAGCTCTCCTTGATAGAATAGGTACGGCTGGTCTGTCCTGAAGGAATGTTGTTGTTACCCGACACACCGTAGCTCAAGCGCAACTTCAGGTTGCTCAGCCAGTCTTGTGTCGACTTCATCCAAGGCTCCTCGATAATGCGCCATCCGGCTGCCACAGATGGGAAGTAGCCCCAGCGGTTGTCCTTAGAGAACTTGCTTGAACCATCGGCACGCAGAGTGGCGGTAAGCAGATAGCGGTCCAAGAAACTGTAGTTGGCACGTCCGAAGAACGACACCATCTTGTCGTCAGGATAGTAGAACTCGTTGGCACGTGTAGGAGTGCCCTGTGCAGAGAGGTGGAAAGCCATGTCGGCATCGTAGAATGAAGGGAATCCCTCTATGCGTGTCGTTGCCAGTGTCTCGCGGCTTACGATGCTCTCCTGTCCCACCATGAGGTTCAGGTTGTGAGCCTTGGGCAGAATCTTTGAGAAGTCGTACTGCAGAGTGTTGGAGTTGCGCACGGTGCGGCGGTTCACCTGGGTACGTGTAGTAAGCGGCATGTTCTTGTATTCTGCCAGGGTGTTGTTCTGCGACTCATAGGTAGTAGAGCCGAAGAAGTAACGGAAGTCGTTGTTGTAGATGTCGAGACCTACGTCTGTGCGGAAAGTAAGCTCGGGCAATATCTTCCATGTGAAAGCTCCGTTCATGTTGAAGTTCTCACGAACACGTTTCTTATAGTTGTCGTTGAGGGCTGTGATTGGGTCTTCCAGTCCGTCGTCGATGTTGCTCTCATCGAAGAGAAGGCTTCCTGAGCCTGTCAGAGGCGACTGTACCACAGCATGGCGGATACGGCCGAAAGAGCCTGAAGGCACAGAGTTCTGGTCGCCGGTAGCGTCGCTCTGTCCGTCGCCATTCACCTTGGTGCGTGAGTAACGGGTAGAGAACTCGAGCTTGGTCTTCTTGTTGGGCTCATAGTTGAGTTTGAAGTTCAGGTTGCTGCGATAGAAGTCAGAGGTGAGCAGGATGGCTTTCTCCTTCATGTAGTTGTATCCTGCTGTGAAGCGCAACTTCTCCGAACCTCCCGAGATGTTGACATTATGGCTGAACACGTTGCCGGTGCGTCCGTACACCTCATCCTGCCAGTCGGTAGTCTTCATCGAGTTCATAATGTTGGGTATGTTGTCCCATCCGCCGAGTACCTGCTGGTACTTGCCGGCATTGGCACCAGTAGAGAGACTCGACAATTCGTACTGCCACTTCAGATAGTCTTCCACTCCCAGCACGTCTACCTTGTCCTCAGCCTTCTTGAAGCCCACATAGGCATTGTAGTTCACAGTCACCTTACCAGCCTTACCACTCTTGGTGGTGACGAGCACGATACCGTTGGAACCACGGCTACCATAGATGGCGGTAGAGGAAGCGTCCTTCAGCACGTCGATGCTCTCGATGTCGCTGGTAGGAATATCGGAGATGCTGCTGACGGGGAAACCGTCTACTATATAAAGAGGTGTGTTGTCGCGTGTGATAGAACCACCACCACGCACGCGGATGATGACCTCGGCGTCGGGGTTGCCCTCAGGCATAGTGACGCGCACACCAGCCAGCTTACCCTGCATGGCCTCAACAGGCGAAGCCACAGGCACCGACACGAGTTCTGTGTTGCCTACCGAAGAAACCGAACCTGTCACGTCCTTGCGCTTTACGGTTCCGTATCCGATAGCCACCACTTCGTTAAGCATGTTGGAATCTTCCTTCAACTGGACAGTCATCTTGCCTTCCTTGGCAATGATCACTTCCTTCTTGTAACCCACATAAGTGATTTCGAGTTGTTTTCCTTTCGGAACAGAGATAGAGTAATTGCCGTCCATATCGGTCACCACTCCCACCGATGTGCCAGGAATCCTCACGCTTGCGCCAATGATAGGTTCACCAGCCTCGTCTGTTACTTGTCCGCTAACGGTGACGCTTTGCGCCAACACTCCTAACGGGAAAAGAAGCATCAGCAATAGTACTGAACACTTCTTCATAAAAATAATCGCTACTTTTCTCATAGGTTTTTGCTATTAGTTTTTAAATATTTGAAGTAGAATGTCGAGGGCAAAAGTAGCCAAAAACCCCCGACATGAGTGGTAAAAACGTTCCAAATGTTCGGTAAAAACGTTTCAAAGCCCGTTTTTCTGCCTATATTCAGACGGACTGACGCCCATTGCCGCCCTGAAACACTTACCGAAGTAGTTCTGATCGCTGAAACCGCAACGATAGGCGATTTCCTTCACAGGAAGGTCGCTGTGATGCAACAGCGCCACGGCACGGTTCATGCGTGCCTTGTTGATAAACTCCTTGGGCGCCACACCCAACAGGCTCTTCAGTTTGCGGTTCAGTCCCGACTTGCTGACGTTCAACTTGGCTGCCAGCTCGGTCACACTGAGGTCGGAATTGTCGATGTGCTGTTCCACAAACTCCACCACGCATTGCATGAAGCGCTGGTCTTCCTCGTTCAGGCTCTCCTCGCCTACGCTGCGGCTGTCGGCTTGCAAGGGCTGTTGGCCGTCGACAACAACCGTTTCCTCAGCCATTGTCTCCGCAGTTGCCGTTTCAATGGTTGTCTTTTCTGCAGTTGTCTTTTTCTCAGCAGCCTTGTCTGCCCCAGCAGCCTTGACAGCCACGACGAGGTGTTTCTCCTTGTCATATTTCTCCATCAGGTCGAGATACTGCCCCAAGAGTTCCCTCTGCTTGCGGTGGGAGGAGCGAATTGTCCTCGTCACGTACACCACAGTATAGATAAACAACAGCGCCAGCAGCACATACAGCACCTTGGCGGTAGTAGTCTGCCAGATGGTTGGTTTCACGAAGATTGTCACCACTTTCACGTTGCCCGCCCATTGTCCTGTGGGCAGTTTCGACTCCACCCGCAACGTGTGCGTACCGGGCGAAAGGTTGAGCAGCGTCACCGTGTGGCTGTTCTCTAAGGTATTCCATACGCCGCCGTCCAACTGGAATCTATAGCTTATCGACTGGGTGTTGGCATAGTCGATGGCAGCAAACTCAATCTTCACATTGCGCTCTGTCTCATCGAGGCAGATGGTGTCGTGGGCGCTCACCGCCTCCATCATCTCGCCTTCTTCCACCGACACCTTTGTCAGTACGATGCGCGGTGCCTTGGTGCGCTTCGTCAGCCGGTCCATATCCATCAGCACCAGACCGTCCATCAGACCCATGAGCCATTTGCCGCCTTTCCATCTCAGGGGCTGCGCATCCGAGAAAATCAGCTCATCGGTCCATGTGCGGTGGTTGAAATAGAGCGATAGTCCATGTTCCACGTCCACGCCCGTCAAATCGTTGGTGCCCACAAACCACATATATTGTCCATACGCGAAAGCCGACAAGAGGAAGTCCTCCGGCAAATCGCGCCTGTCGAAGTGTCTGAAGTCCACATCTTTGCTGAGCAGCGAAATGCCGGGCTCCACCATGTTCAGTCCGCTGCCCTCGGTGCAGATATAGAGTCTGTTGGCCCTGTCCTCTGCCATAAACATGACGGCAGAGCAACTCAGGCTGCCGTCTCTTCCGCCCTCACGCTCATGCCGGATAAAGCGCAGCGAGGCTGGATTGGCGGCAGTAAGCTTCGTGGCGAAAAGTCCAAGCGTTGTGCCCGCCAACAGCTCGTCACGATGGCTGATATATATCATTCGCACCCCCAAGTACTTGCCTGTCTTGTCGTCATGAGAGAGGACGATGGGCTGACACCTCCAACTCTTTCCCGTACGGGTAAGACAGAACAGTCCATGGTTCAGCGTTGACACCCACAGTCTGCCCCATCGGTCTTTCTGCATTGAGTAAACATGATGTTCTTTCTCCCTACCACGGATTACAAGCGCTATTCGGCTGATGTCGTAGCTGCCGTCGGCACGGGGCGACAGATGCAACAGTCCACCAGGTTTGCATCCCAACCATAGGCTGCCGTCCTCGTCTTGCAACATCGTGTACACAGCCGACCGGAAAGGAGTCTTCTCGCCATGCAGTCGGCCGTCGGCTCCAAGAAATCCCAAAAGATTCAGATTGGCGTTGTAGATTCTCACAGAGGCATCGTCGCGCGAACACACCCATATCCGTCCCTCGCGGTCGCGGAAGAGTGCCCTCACCTGACATCCTGGTTGCCTCAACAGCCACGTAGCATAACACGGCTTGCGGTAGCTCATCCTCACGCCCAGAGAGTCCACTGCCCACTCCACTCCGTCGGCTGTCTTCAGCCGTTTCGTTCCCTGACCGGAGAAGCCCCATTTGCGCAGCGCCTTGTTCCAGGAGAGATGGCTGTCATCAAACCGCCCCGTGCGGATATCGAAGACAAAGCAGTAGCCTTCCGCATTACAATATATATAAGGATCACGAATACGAATATCCTTGATGCGGTTCACGCCCATCGAGCATCCATCGCCCGCCTTCGGCTTGAACGACACGAAGCGATAGCCATCGTATCGGCTCAGTCCGTTCCATGTTGCCACCCAGATCATTCCCTGTCTATCCTGCACGAGACCCGTTGCGTGATGGTGCGCCAGTCCGTCGAGCTCGTTGAGCCTTCTCTCTGTAACGCCCTGCTTCGCCCAAGCCCCGCCGTCCCGAAGGGTCGGCACAGCCTCAGCGACGTGGCTCGACAAACAGCAAATCCACATCAAAAAATATCTTATTATTCTGTTTTTAGTCATCTGTGCAATGGTAGATTAGTTATATTGTTTGCAAAAGTAAGAAATAATAGTCAGAAAAAGAAATCAAATCCAAAGTTTTTATTTAACTTTGCATAAGATATCCTGCACTCGGCAAAACATAAAAAACATAATAACAATGAAAATAGCAGTATTCTGTTCAGCAAACGCCCATATTGACAGCGACTACTTCCGTCTCACAGAGGAGATGGGCAAGTGGATGGCAGAGCAAGGGCACGACTTAGTTTTCGGCGGCTGCAACATCGGCCTGATGAACACCATCGGAAAGGCAGTCAAGGCGCATGGCGGCAGAGCCATAGGCGTAGTTCCCACCATCGTAGAGCGAGGCGGCAAGACTTTTCCCGACCTCGACGTAGAGATTCCTTGCGACAATCTCAGCGACCGCAAGGACTTGCTGCTCTCTCAGAGCGACATCGTCGTGGCGCTCCCTGGCGGCATCGGTACCCTCGACGAAATCTTCACCGTTGCTGCCTCCCACACCATTGGCTATCATAGCAAAAAGGTGATTCTCTACAACATGAAGGGCTTCTGGAACTCCACCATTGCCCTCCTCGACGACATGGCTTCGCAGGGCATGATTCGTGGCAACTGGCACGACTACATCGAAGTGGCAACCTCCCTCAGTGAGTTGCAGCAGATGGTGGAGCGCTAAAATCGTTAAACCACAAATCAATAGGCTTCAACTGCTTACGAAGCCGCTTTCATTGCTCTACGAAATAGGCTTCATTGACTATCGAAGCCGCTTTCATTTTTTCGAGGCTTTTCTATTCAAAGTTTTCAATAGAGGTACTGAGTAGTTAGCGATTTAAATTCAACAGCAAAAAAAATAAAATGCGGGATTGAGTGAATTCTTCAATCCCGCATTTTGCTTACAATAAACCTTAATCCCAAGCTGTCCAGGGGTTATAAGGCTTAGCATCGCCCCACACAATGCCGCCTTCACCTTCCGTACCGCCAGTAGTGGTGTCGGAACCCATCGTGTCCTTCTGGTTGCCATTGCTGTCGACTATGGAGCCGCCATTCAACAGAGGTTCACCTTCTACGCTTTGAACTCTTACGAGAGGTTGTTGATATTTTTTCTTCATGATTGCAATGATTTACTTTTTAACGAATTTCTTGCCCTTAACGATATAAACGCCCTTGGCAAGAGTGGAAAGAGAATTGCCAACCTGCTGGCCACTGAGGTTGTAGACTGCGACAGGAGCAACGGATGCTGACGTAAGCGATGCTCCGTCCACCTGATGAATGGAAGAAACTACGCCATTGCGGTCAACGAGACAGATGCCGATATTGCCCTTGGCAGTTGATGAACTTGATGGCAACTGCTTGAAATAACCACGGAATCCCTTGAGTCCGTACTTCTTGCCTGCGAGACACTTTACGAAAGTATTGTTCTGAATGATATAGTCGCCAGGAGCGATGAAAGCGGAACCCTCTGTAGCATTATCCTGCTGCAGATGCAATGTTCCTGTGAAATAGAAATCATCATAGCTGCACTTCTTGAACTTGTCGTTGAGCTCGTGATCAATGTTGCCAGTGAATTTTTCGCCATTCTCCTTCATTCCCATACGTTTTTCCGCTTCTTCTGCTGTGTATGATTTGTCGGCATCGTAGTTGAGTTCGATATCCTTGAAAGTATAGACTCCTGAGGCGTTGTCGATGTCTTTCTGCGTCATTCTGACGAGGAGAGGCTCAAACTCATCGAGCGGATCATTGTCGTAGTCGGCGTACTGCAGGAAATAGAAGGTACTGTTGTCGGGCTGTGCATCATTCTTTGCCAAACCACGATAGGCAGCTATCATAAAACCCTCGCCATCAAAAGCATTGAGTGCTTTCTGATAAATACGGGCGCACTTCACTGTTTTACCATTATCGCGAGCACCAAAAGGCAGCACGAGCGTATTCCAACCTGGCTTAAATGTGCGTTTGAGGAGGACGTCGGCATGGCGCTGGGCTACGACCTCATAGTCGGTAGCATTCTCGTCGAGAGTCTTGGTGAGAAGATACATAAATGCGTTACCCTTATTTACACCATCCACAACGATATTGTCGCGATAAACGCTGTAGTGTTTCTCGGCTTCGTCCATAAATACAACTTGCACCTTGTTGGGATCCATGTTGAGGAAGATGCCATGAGTGCCATCATAACTCCGCGCATCAATCTGTGTACCACTATGCACGATAACCTCTTTCACCGCATAATTGTCGGCAAAGGCGCCGTCGCCGATGAAAGTGATTCCTGAGTGAATGTCGATGGTCTGCAGTCCGTCGTGGCAGTTGCGGAAAGTTTCGCGCTCGATGCGAGTAACGTTCTTGGTGAGAGTATTGAAATCGGCATCGGTAAGTTTGAAACAGTTCAAGAATGCACCCTCACCTATGGTTTTCAAGTTATCAAAATGCTTACCGGCGAAGAGTCCTGTCAGATTTTGGTTGTTGGTGAATGCGTTCTTCTGTATCTCTGTTATCTTGGTAGCATCGTCAAAAATGACGTTCTGCAGGTTGCAGTCCTGAAACACCACCTCGTTGATTACCGTCACATTAGCGGGAATAGTAAGGTCGGTAAGTTTGCTACAGCCGAAGAAGGCACCATAGCCTAAAGCACCCATATTATCAGTCTGTACACCATTGAAGTCGAGTTTGCGGGTGATGCCAGTCAACTTTTCGTTCGTAGGCAGGGTGAGCTTGGTGATTCCACATCCCTGAAAGGTTCTGGCCGCTATGCTGATGATACGTGAGGGCAAAACACCACCATTAGCGAGATCCATGTTGCCGCAACCAAAGAAAGCCTCCTCTTTGAGCACCAGTTCCTTTTCTGAAGTGCCTGCCTCGAACTTCAAGGTCTTCAGGGCACTACAATCCTTAAAAGCCTCTTCTTGGATAATGGTGACAGAGGCAGGGATAGTAATTTCGGTAAGAGCGCAGTTATTGAACGCCCACTTTCCTATCTCGGTCATGTTGCTGAGGTTTACTTGCTGCAGATTCTTACAGTCCCGGAAGATGTTGTCGGGCACTTTCTTGCCTGTCGTCGTGAAAGTGGCTTCAGAAAGATTGAGTGATTTCAGACTGCCTTTTTCCGTAGTGCCTCCCGCCATCTGCTGCAGCGTAATGATGTCTGCATCATTAAGATAGCCGTTCACGCTAAGTTGCGTAACTTTCATGGCGTTGTCTCCAAGAAGTTTGGAAAGTTCGCCTTCAGTACCAGTGGAAGTGTAGGTGGCGTCACCAATGTGATAGGTTACTTGTAGCGAGGCAGCATGCACAAAAACAGAAAACATGCTAACCATACAGAAAAGTAACAATTTGTAAATTCTCCTATTCATAAGCATAGTTCTTTTAATTACACAATTAAGTTATTAAGTTTTCGCTTGCAAATTTACTCTTTTTATCGTTACGTTTTTCGGCTGTGAGAAAAAAGTGGATTCATGAAGCAACAGAAAGAGCACAAGTAACTGATTATCTATTGTTTACCGATTTTCTTCGTTTTGAAAAATATAAAGACAACAGGGGCATTTCATCTTGATGAAACGCCCCCTTGTACCTGATTTATTGAACTTTCTCATGTGCGGAAGTTAGAGAAGTTATCTTAACTTCCCCATTTGAGAAAGTTGTTTTTACTTTTTTACCTTTAAATATTACTTTTTTACCTTAAAGTTTCCCTTGTTGGTTCGTACGATGTAAATGCCACCAGCATTCATATCACTGTGTGCAGGATTTTTGAGAAATTATCATTTCTGAAAAATCAGTTAGCATAAACATTAAATGAACTATTCAGTTCTCAGATATTTATAAGATTATGATTTTTTTCCCATTACATAAATAAACACCAGCTTTATGTGGCCGTTCGATCTTTATACCTGAAAGTGTGAACCACTCGTGGGAAAGACCATCAGCATATACTTCAGGATGTTTTATGCCCGTAGATATATCATCAACAGACATTACTGGCTGCGAGGGAACCGACATGTCAACGATAAAACGAAAGGTTCTTCCTTCTTGTAGCGTCACACCGTCAGCCACATACACATTGCCATCACTATGCCCATTCACTGCCTGATGCCCTATGAGAAACACATCACTCATGGAAGAGATGCGGTATTCACCTGTAGGATTCAATTCAACACCCCATCCTGCCTGTCCGAAAAATTTAAAGTCAACATTATTTACATTCAGTTGACGACCTGCAGTAAGTGTCAGTTGGTATCTCTTGTTGCCCACGGGTGCCATACATGTAGCATGGTCGGTATCAGTCCACCAGCTCTGATTGCTTATGATACTATAATACGGTTTATGCAATCCATCACTGCCAATAGCCCATAAGGCACCGGTGCCATCTGCATTAAGACTCAATGGATTCCCATTCTCATGAGAGGCGTATATACGAAAACTCTTCGTTGCGGGGACAAACTTGATGTTATAATAACCACTGAGAGCCGTAAACTTGAAACGACCATTTCCTAACTTGATGAAAAAATCAGGATCTTCATAGAAGTCAGGTGAACTGAAGGCATCATCGCCTACAGCAGTGTATGTTTTGCCCTTTTCAAGATAGGTATTGATAGAAAAACTATTTCGGTTATCTGACGGAATCATCTCCATACCACCAAAGGTCACGGCATTTTGTTCTGTATCTCCCAAAAGGACAGAAACAACACTTTTGGCAGGTATATCTACGTTCACATATTCGCTATTCGAAGCAAGGTTGATATGCTTTTCGACCGATGTCTTATTACTAATGACAAAAGCTGTGGTGCCATCCGAGTTTCTTAGTGCGACATAATTGAAGTTCCAGTCATCTCTTGGTACACCATTCTCTATATAGTCACATCTTACCGCACCAGGTCGGATGACAGAAGAAAGATGGCAAATGATATAATAATCGCGATTGTAGCGTACCGTAGAGAGCGCATAACTACTTGCATCTATTTCCATATTGCCATACACAGTACTATTAGATAAGGTGGTAGGATGACCATCATAGTCGAGAAGCAGGTTCCATGCTATAAATGCACTACTCTGGTTTTGCAACGCACGCAAACCCGACCAGTTGAATTCTCCGCATAGCTTGCCATTTAGATTACGTCCATCGTTCCACGAGCCTATACTTGACTCAGTATAGATTGACTTCAGACCCGTGTTATTATAAAACGTAGCCATGGCTGTAGGGTCACCCCCATAGTTATGAAAAGCGGCACCTTCCACAAGATCGTCACCAAGAAACGATGATGACCGCAAGGACTTTGCTACCCGTTCGGCATATTGTTCGTTATCAAAATTGTGGTCAAAAAGATATATCTTGGTACTCAGTCCTGCATTGTGAAAGGCTGTGGCAAGAACCTTAACAAAAGCTATTTCCTCATCAACATCCATGAGCATAGCTCCTCCTTCGTTGTTTCCGTTTCCAGGTTCATTTTGTGGAGTCACCGCATGGATTGTTATTCCGTTGTCTTTCATCGCTTTCAGAAACCTTACGAAATAGTCCGCATAGTCCGAATAACAAGTTTTATTCAGATGTCCGCCTACATAGTTATCATACGGAACATCCCCATTTTTCTGACTCACCTTCATCCATTTAGGAGCAGTCCATGGTGCGGCAATGATTTTCACCTTGGGGGTGATGGCTTGCACTTCTTTTAGAATGGGAATCACATACGCAATTTCTTCACTTTGAAGGGCAAAATTTTCTATGCCTTTTACATCGCAAAGAGTATAGCGTGAAAGAGAAAAGTCACTACATCCTATGCTTATGCGCACATAACTCGCACCATAACCCTGGCGCTCTGAAAATATTTTCTTAAGAAGTGCATCACGTTCTCCTACATTCATTCGCATTAGATTGTAACACGTCGCTCCGGTAAGAGCGAAGCCAAAACCATCTACCGTCTGATATTGACGGTCTGTATTGATACGCACATAGTTGGATGCAGGACTACCTTTTGTGGTTTTCAGTATTGTCTCTGACAAGAGTTTACTGTTGTTTTCCGTAGTGATCATCACACGGGCTTTTTGCGCTATGACTTGTAAAGAAGTTAATAGCAATAAACCTACAAGGAAAAAGTTTTTTGCAAAAAGAATTCGTCTCTTCATATTTTTAATTATTTGACCACATACTGGACTCATGTCACTGATCTGGTTATCACGAGGGTGCGTCACAGACTTATGACACACCCTCATTTTTATTATTTTATGTTATTTCACTAAAATCTTCTTTCCGTTATGTATGTACACTCCCTTTGGCAATGAACCTGCACCATCGTTCATACGCTGACCTTGCAAGTTGTACCACGCATGATTATCCTGTTTGTGGGTCTCTATGCTACTTATTCCGCTAGAAGAACCATTCTTGTAGAAATACAGATTGTCGAGATAGAAGGTCTCTCCTTTACCGTTATCAAACTTGAACTGGAAGATTCTGGAAGCGTTGAGTCCAACAAAATAACTCATAGGGATATCTATGCTATTCCATTGATTAGCTATGAGATTAATAGGTTTTTTCAAACGGTCGTTGACACTCCCATCGTTGTTACGACATATTGGGTATACATTGATCGTAAAAGAAGATAGAGGATAGATATCCAAATGGAGATATTCCATATCTGTTGCGTCTATCTCAGGACCACCAAACTCAATTCCGACATAATTAAAGTTGGAACACTTGAGTGTATTGTTGCCGTCAAGGCTGACACTCTGTGTAGCTGTCTGTTGATACCAAGAGCCAATAAACATATCCGGAACAAGCGAAGTGTAAGTATCACTATAAACCGATTTCACATTGTCAGTTGTGTGATGAGGGATAGGAGCAGCAGTAACTTCTGGTATAGGATGATCTGTCCCAGACTGTCCTTTAAATCCACCAATAGTTACCACGGCACGTTCTGGATGACTGGTGGCACATGTTGCACTTTGGTCAAATGTGTCATCGTATGCGAAGGCATAGGTATAACCGTCGTAACTGATGTCTTTCTGATGGAAGAATTTCACATAAGGGTTATATACATCGGTGTTGAAGAAGCTTCCTGTATCTCCCCAATCCTGCAGTTCGCCATCTGCAAGATTTGTTCTTATCACTCCACGATTCATCGCTCCACAGAACATGGCTTGTACTGGAAGATCTGCATCGTTGCCATTGAATTTTGCAAACTCTCCTGCACCTTCTATCACATCAATGGAGGTAGGCTTGCCTACAATGGCCGTCTGCCCTTGACGAGGTCCTGACTCACTTTTTAAGACGAAGTTGTTGCCATTCACACGTCCACGCCAAACACCTAATTGGTTGCCCATGTTTACGTGTATGTCTTTAGTGCGAAACTCGCTCCAGATACGGTTGATGTAGCCATCGAAATATCCAGTATTCTTCACCTCTGCCACTTTAGATGGTTGCATAATAATACCTCCCAAATGATCCTGAGTTATCTTGTTCTTCAGACAGTTAGAGAAGATATTACCTTCGTTTTGTGTCTTCCAGCGATTGATAATCTCCTCATAGGTATTCACCTCTCCACGCTTGGTGTATGGATTATTGGCACCTGCCGAAGCATTTCCATATAGTTCCAATCCCATGGGATATTGGAATGCATCAACACGTGTGGTATTGATAAACATCACACCATACCTATCATAAGTAAATTCAATAAGTTCCCATCGCAGATCGATATTCGGGTCGGAAGGGTTTTGCATGTCAGCTCCTGCATACCCACCATTATTATCGTTTACGTGTAGGTAAAGCGGTGAATTGAAACCAAAAAACATACGGCAAGCATGGGTTTTATCTACGTAAATGGTTTTGTTTTTTATCTGATTCAGTGGCGTAAACACATTGGCATAACCTCTATCTCCGTTGAACTTATGCAGAGTGTTTGTATTGACAGTAAGGGCTCTGAGTGCAGCATCACTTGCATTGTTGGCTATGAGGTCATAATAAATAGGAGCATCATCACTCACTTTCTTACCAATGATAGCCACATATACCTTGTCGTCAGGAAAAACAGAATTGTTCACTATCTCAATAGGAATTTTTTGTGCATGGACTTTCAGAATTGCCACGCAGAATAACGTTAAAAACAATAAAATACGATTTTTTTTCATAATAGTTAATTTTGAATTATTAGTACTCAACTTTCGCAAATGGGGAAGTTAAAGAAGTTTGAGAAGTTAAAGCCAAATGCTTTACAGCTAAATTTTCAACCAAAAAGGCTGTTGGCTATAACTTCTAACGACCGAAGGGAGTGATAACTTCTTTAAATTCTTTAACTTCCGAACTTGCTAAAGTTCAATTATTAGATTATAGAATATAGCAATGTTACAGCTCGACCCGTATCTTTTTAGCAATGGAATCTATTTTCATGATGTAGATACCTGTCTTCACTTTATCCAAAGACATGGAATATTTGGCAGAATCTATTGTCTCGCAACGTATCAGTCTTCCGCTTACATCATAGATAGTCAATTCTTTACCTTTTGCACCTGTCACGATGATGGTATTGCCCTCTTTTCTGAGGTTCATCCCAGAGAGACTTTCGGTGTTTACGATGCCAGAATAGACTGACGGACTAACGAATTTCCACTGTTGCGTATTGGTGCCATTGTTGTCATATAGCTTTATCCACTCGCCATTGTCCTTGCTCGAGCTCGGTATCTCTATCACTTTACCACTAAGACGTGAAACAAATTGATAATAACCATCACCCTTTTCGACAACGATGAACTGTTGATTCCTGTGGCCGCTATATTCATAGAGTTGCACCTGGGCGCCATTGTCTTTCGACCAATCGGCTACATCCATACCTTGCCTTTTGTTGACTGAAGTACATATAGAATAAACACCTTTTTCACCACCAATCTCTGTCAATGTCCATATCTGCGTTGCATCTATGTACTCATCATCATATTGAACGATGGCTGTTTTATTGTCTGTGTTGTTGTTGTCCAAATCAAGAAACTTACCACTGTTGCGGTTTTGCAACTTATAGTCACCTGATAGTCCACTCTTTCCGTACGCCTCAACCTTCAACGAAGACATCTTATCATTCCATTCTTCACCAACGAAACTCTCAGAGGCTGTGTATGACTTACTTTTGCCATTGAAATTGTCATCCTCATAGATTGTAACCTTGAAACCAGGAGTGACCTTCAAAGAACTCATATCATTGTCCTTCAGATTGTAAAGCCCCATTCGACTGAGGTTATATTGGCCTTCAGAAAGGGTCACAGCTTTACCCTTATAGTCTGCATCGGTATACAATGTAACTGCAGAAGCCTCGTCGTATCGGTTCTCAACCACGGCCCACTGTTGTGTGTGGGAGCCATTGTTGTCGTAGATTTTTATCCATTCACCATTTCCTTTGCTTGATTGTGGAATCTCTACCACTTTACCACTGTTACGAGCTACAAGTTGATAATAGCCTTCACCACAGTCGTAGAGAATAAACTGTTGATGAGGATTACCCAAATAGTCGTATAGTTGCACCTGAGCTCCGTTATCCTTAGAAAAATCAACGACATCCATACCTCGGTTCTTATTACCATAGGAGCAGATGGAGTAGACACCCTGACCTTTCATCACCTCTGTAAATGTCCACGTCTGAGAGGCATCTACACCCTCGTCATCAAACTGGACGATTGCGGTATTGTTATCAGTCTTGTTATTATCCAAGTCAAGATACTTACCACTGTTGCGGTTCATGATTTTGAAGTTACCCGATAGACCGCTCTTACCATTTGGTTCGATCTTTATTGATGATACTTGCTTGTTCCACTCAGAACCCATATTAGCAGTAGAAGCTGTGTAAGATTTGCTCTTCCCGCCGAATCCATCATTCTCATAGACAACGACTTTGAAACCACTCTTCACCTTCAACGACGATATATCATCGTTTGTTATCCCATATGACTGTAATGAGGACAGCAAAAACTCTCCTTCTGGTAAGTCCACAGCCTTACCTTTGTAGTCGATATCAGAATAAAATGTTGCCACAGGATTATCGGTGTGTTTCGATGGAGGTTGTATCCCAATGAGCACATCTTGATTCATGGAATAGCCGTCTTTTGAACTACTTGCACCCATGCCACTATTGTCGTTAGGGTTCAAAACGGATAGTTTGAAGTAGCCGTTGCACATTCCTCCCCATCCCCAATTGATATGAAAAAGACCGTTTCCATCATATCCATCACATACAAATGCATGTGCTCCACCACTTGATGTGCCTGCATAGAGGACCGGCCGGCGCTCTGCCAATTCTCGATATATCAAACTTTCCCATGCTTCGTTACTATAATTGTTACGAAAAAGATGTTGAATATTTCCATCGTAACCGAAGTTGTTCTTTAAGGCATTCTCCACTTCTGTAAAACTTGATCCAGTTCCATCAGGTCCATAGCCAGACTTAATGGCCTGCCCTACATATTGCATGAGTACAGCGACAGCAGTTGCCGAATGATCTGATTGACCATCACGATAACTGTTATTCATGCTTTTCCAATCGAAGACAACAGGTGTTAGTTCGTTTTCCGTGTATCTCCTATTATTATATGTAAACGAATGCTCTGAAATATTAGTGGTAGCAGATTTAGGCCATTGATGATAATACATCACTTGTGCAGCAGCTGTACATACGCAACCTGTGTAGCATCTGCGCCCTTCAACTAACGGACAGCGATCATAATAAGGACTACCTTGATTCCAGGTGCAAGATAGAAGGGGAGAGATAGCGCTATTGGCTTCACGTAGTCCATTATCATATAATGTGGTACTTGACGCTTTGACAGACGATGTGGATTCCAACGTACCTATCACATGGGCATAATAACGAAGCCATTCGCGCATATTATCTGGTATTTCATCTGCATTAAAACGACCTTTATCCGAGTAAGCAAGGATCTCCGCTGTTCGGTCATCTCCCGAAACAATAACAAAACCGTTATCATCATTGGTATTAAATACATAATACGGCATTGCTTGTGCTTTAGTCTTGCCTCTCACTTTAAAAAGGTTTTTTACATCTTCAGCTATAGTCTTACCATGCTTACTTGCAAAGTTTACTGCTTTCTTTCGCGCAGTACTCTGTGTTATAGGCTCTGCCCAAAGCAATGTAGCAACGAAGAGTAATAAAATGGTTAATAAGTTTTTAAATCTCATAAGTCTTTAGTTTTATTAAACAATTATAAGTGTCTTTATTAGCATCAAAATCTAATTTTGAATATTTTTTGAGCTACCTTTATCACATAAATTCCTGAAGGTTGGTCATAGATGGATATTGAGTCTACGTTCGATAGAACCCTCTCGCAACGTATCAGTCTTCCGCTTACATCATAGATAGTCAATTCTTTGCCTTTTGCACCTGTCACGATGATGGTATTGCCCTCTTTTCTGAGGTTCATCCCAGAGAGACTTTCGGTGTTTACGATGCCAGAATAGACTGACGGACTAACGAATTTCCACTGTTGCGTATTGGTGCCATTGTTGTCATATAGCTTTATCCACTCGCCATTGTCCTTGCTCGAGCTCGGTATCTCTATCACTTTACCACTAAGACGTGAAACAAATTGATAATAACCATCACCCTTTTCGACAACGATGAACTGTTGATTCCTGTGGCCGCTATATTCATAGAGTTGCACCTGGGCGCCATTGTCTTTCGACCAATCGGCTACATCCATACCTTGCCTTTTGTTGACTGAAGTACATATAGAATAAACACCTTTTTCACCACCAATCTCTGTCAATGTCCATATCTGCGTTGCATCTATGTACTCATCATCATATTGAACGATGGCTGTTTTATTGTCTGTGTTGTTGTTGTCCAAATCAAGAAACTTACCACTGTTGCGGTTTTGCAACTTATAGTCACCTGATAGTCCACTCTTTCCGTACGCCTCAACCTTCAACGAAGACATCTTATCATTCCATTCTTCACCAACGAAACTCTCAGAGGCTGTGTATGACTTACTTTTGCCATTGAAATTGTCATCCTCATAGATTGTAACCTTGAAACCAGGAGTGACCTTCAAAGAACTCATATCATTGTCCTTCAGATTGTAAAGCCCCATTCGACTGAGGTTATATTGGCCTTCAGAAAGGGTCACAGCTTTACCCTTATAGTCTGCATCGGTATACAATGTAACTGCAGAAGCCTCGTCGTATCGGTTCTCAACCACGGCCCACTGTTGTGTGTGGGAGCCATTGTTGTCGTAGATTTTTATCCATTCACCATTTCCTTTGCTTGATTGTGGAATCTCTACCACTTTACCACTGTTACGAGCTACAAGTTGATAATAGCCTTCACCACAGTCGTAGAGAATAAACTGTTGATGAGGATTACCCAAATAGTCGTATAGTTGCACCTGAGCTCCGTTATCCTTAGAAAAATCAACGACATCCATACCTCGGTTCTTATTACCATAGGAGCAGATGGAGTAGACACCCTGACCTTTCATCACCTCTGTAAATGTCCACGTCTGAGAGGCATCTACACCCTCGTCATCAAACTGGACGATTGCGGTATTGTTATCAGTCTTGTTATTATCCAAGTCAAGATACTTACCACTGTTGCGGTTCATGATTTTGAAGTTACCCGA
>ERZ507620.68-NODE-68-length-23972-cov-7.5795_pt1 | contig 23972 bp, 22 predicted proteins | sample MGYA00513427_ERZ507620 | MGnify/ENA metagenome assembly ERZ507620
GACGCTCTTCCGATCTATCCATCCTAAGAGAAGACCCATGAGCAGGGCATTAACAAACTGGGCTGCATTGCCATGCACAGCACCAAAAACGGCAGCCGAAATCATGATGGCAACCCAATGGTTGCGCTTGCTCATCATACCCAGCAAGGTACGGAGGATGGCGCCACGGAAGACAACCTCCTCGGTCAATGGTGCCAGGATGCCTACAGCCACATACCCCCAGGGCTCTTTGAGCAGCCCTTCGAATATGCGGCCTGTGGTCTCGTCCATTTCCAGTCCGATTTGCTCATACACAAACTCAAGTGGAATCATGGCACCCAAAGCAAACAAAGCTACCCAAAGAAGAGTGAGCCAAGGTTTGGACAACAGATAGTTGCGAGAGATGGGAGTCCACTTGGTCTTCAGAAAAACGACCAGGGTAATCACACTGCTGAACACCGAGGTAAGGGCAAGCAGCACGGGATTGTGCCCCGAAAGCATGGCTGTTCGCACATCTGCCAGTTCCTCGTGCTGAACAAAAGACCAGACAAGCATTCCCAAGAATGAAACTATAAGCTGTACTACGACAAACACAATGCCATACAGCAGAATATCCATAACACCTTTCTTTACCTCTTTCATCGTTTGTATCTGTTTATTTAAATTTGTTTCTATTCGTTCTCTTTATCTTTCTGCAACAGCGCCACAACGGTTTCCTCGTCTTCACGGAGTTGCTCTGCAAGTTCCTCAGGCGACTCGAACTTACGCTCGCCCCTGATGCGGTGCACAAAGCTCACCAACAGCAACTGACCATAAATGTCGCCATCAAAATGGAAGATATGTGTCTCGATCGTTGTGCGCTTTCCGCCGAAAGTAGGACGCGTGCCTATATTCATCATGCCCCACTTCATTTCCATCCCCTGTTCCAGCCTTACCTTGACGGCATAGACACCGGCGGCAGGAATCATTTGACACAAATGGGAGATGTCTATGTTGGCAGTAGGGAAGCCTAATTTGCGACCCTCATGAAAGCCATTCACCACCTTGCCTACGATGGTATAAGGATAGCCCAAGCACATATTGGCAAGCTCCACCTCGCCTTCGCGCAGAAAGGAACGGATGACCGAAGAGGACACATTGATGCCGTCGAGCTGGAATGCGTCATTGCGAACTACCTCCATGTTCATCTCACGTCCATAGCGTACATAATCATCGAAGGTTTCCTCACGGTTGCGACCGAAGCGATGGTCGTAACCGATAAAGAGTGATTTCACGCTCAACTGATTGCACAGCACCTTGCTCATAAACTCCTTGGCAGAAAGCGATGCCATCTCTTTATCGAAATGCAGCACCACCACATTGTCTATATCGGTGCGGGAGAGGAGAAGCAACTTAGAGTCGAGTGTACTCAACGACTCTGGCTGATAGTCGCTCTGCAACACCTTGCGCGGATGCTCGTCGAAGGTGATGACCGTTGCCTCAAGTCCCTGGCTGTGGGCTTTCTCCACCAGCTGACGTATGAGATACTGGTGTCCTCTGTGCACTCCGTCGAAAAAGCCGATAGTGGCCACACAGAGCTTCAAAGACTTGATGGCAGTACCGCCTTTCAGCCTACATCCGTCCTGAATAGTATAATATACTGTTTTCATCTTGTTTTCCTGTCTTTATTCCTCCTGATGACACATTGCTCGCCTCACAGCACGATACAGTTCGCCTGCCCAAAGAACGAGCGAGGTTGAGCCAATAATGATTGCCCACTCTTTAAGCGAGAGAGGCTGGGTGCGGAACATTTCACCACCGAAAGTAACGATGAGCCACTGACCTGCCAAGACCAGCAGAAGCACCAACTGCATGCCCTTATCCTGGAGGAGGTGACGGAATGCAGACCTGTTGCTGCCCAAAGCTTTGGCATTGAAAAGATTCCAGAACTGCAGCATCACAAACGTGGTGAAGAACCATGTCAGTTCGTGCGTATCGACTCCTCCCCTGCCGCGACGCTCACAATATACCAGGAAAGCAAACATCACGACAAAGAAACTGATGCCACAGAAAAGGATTCCTGCACCCATACTGCGGGAAATGATAAAGTCGGAAGCCTTGCGGGGCTTTTCCTTCATCACCTCGTGCGAAGGAGGCAAAGAGGCTAAAGCCAAGGCTGCAAAGGTGTCCATTATCAGGTTGACCCACAATATCTGGGTAACGGTAAGGGGCATTTCGGTGCCTATGATCGAACCGCCAAGCACCAGGAGCAAGGCTGCCACATTGACCACCAACTGGAAAAAGAGGAAACGCTGAAGGTTGCGGTAAAGCGAGCGTCCCCACATCACGGCATTGGCAATCGACTTGAATGAATCATCGAGCAAGGTCATATCCGAGGCTTCCTTGGCAACTGATGTGCCTGAGCCTAACGAAAGCCCTACATGGGCATAGTGTAGCGCCGGGGCATCATTGGTTCCATCGCCTGTTACCGCCACCACCTCGCCATGTTTCTGGAGCATGGCCACCAATCGCTGTTTGTCAGTAGGACGGGCACGGCTCATCACACGGATATTCTGTGCGCGTTTATAGGCTTCCTCATCCGAGAGACCCTCCCACTGTTCGCCCGTTATCATCTGTTCCTCAAGCGGAGTCATCTCGCCATCCGCCCCTATACTTGTATTGTCTTCCTCGAAGATGCCTATCTGCTTGCCTATCTCGAAAGCAGTAGCTGCCGTGTCGCCCGTCACCATCTTGACTTCTATACCAGCCTTTCTGCACTCCTGCACTGCTGCGGGAACCTCCTTGCGCAGAGGATCGGTAATGGCAACGATGGCCTGCAAAGTCATCTTACCGTCTTCTGCCTTCTGATAGGCAAAGGCTAATGTACGCATCGCCTTGCGCTGGAAGTCAGCAAGCTCTTCCTGTGCTTTTTGCTTTTCCTTATCGTCCAAGTCGCACTTTGCCAGCACAATCTCGGGAGCTCCCTTCACAAAGAGATACTGTGTGCCTTCTGCAAGAACACGGGTGGACATATACTTTCGCTCGGTCGAGAATGGTTGCTGGCTCACCACGGTGCACTGTTTGCGCAACTCGGCATAGTCGTGCCCCTTAGCTTTGAGCCATAGCAGCAATGCCGACTCGGTAGGATTGCCTATACCTCGGTCGTTGTCCAGTTCGGCAGTGGTGTTGACGGCTATCGCCAAGTGGAGCAAATGTTCGCTTCCCTGTTTCAGCAAGAGGGTGTCCACCTGCATCTGGTTCTGCGTCAGCGTACCAGTTTTGTCGGTACAAATCACGGTGACTGCTCCCATCGTTTCACAGGCATGAAGCTTGCGCACAAGATTGTTCGACTTGAGCATTCTTCGCATATTGAGAGCCAAGGAGAGTGTGACGGCCATAGGCAAACCTTCTGGCACAGCCATCACTATCAGTGTGACGGCCATCATGAAATACTCCAACACAAGGTCGGCCATATAAAGATAATCCTTGCCTCCCCATACAGGATTGGTCAGGATGTCGTGACCGAGAAACAGTACAAAAGCGGCTACCGAAACTATTGAGCCCACCTTGGAAATCATAGTAGCCAACTTGTCCAACTGTACATAGAGAGGAGTCTTCACTGCCGTCTGCTCGGTCGACTTGGCCGCCACCTTGCCTATTTCAGTAGCATCGCCTACTGCCGTCACCCTGAATTCTCCACGTCCATTCATCACCATGGTAGAACGCAAAACCACATTGCGGGCATAAGCTCCGTCGCCACCTTCCTCGAGCGATTTCTCTGTCATAGGCTCACCGGTAAGCGATGACTCGTTGATTTGCAAATCGGTACAAGAGAGCAGGACGCCATCGGCTGGCACCTCGTCGCCCACCTCTATCAACACAATATCGTCTACCACTACATCGCGGCGGGGAATCTCTATCACCCTCCCGTTTCGGCGCACCTTTACAGGCTGTTCCTCGCTCAAGGCTGTAAGGATATGAAACTTCTTGGCAGCATCCCGCTCGAAATAGAAGCCCACCGTTGTGGCCAAGAATACAGCCACAAAGATGCCTGTCGTCTCCATAAAGTTGTGCTCTATGAAAGCCAGGACCAGAGAGATCAAGGCTGCTACAAGAAGGATTTGGATAATGGGATCGCGATACTTATCCAAATAGAGTTTCCATAAGGATATACGACGAGGAGGTGTGAGAACATTGAGTCCACACCTCTTTCTACTTTGTCCAACTTGCTCGTCGGAAAGACCTGAATTACTATTTATTTCTTTTGCCATTTGTCATGAAGCACTTCGAGTGCTATAAGATGATGGTGCAAAGATACGGCATTTTTCTGATTAATCGAAAAAAATGCCCAAAATATTTGGTTATTTAGCAAAAAGCTATTACCTTTGCAGCCGAATTGCAAAATTCACGGACTTGTAGCTCAGTTGGTTAGAGCAACAGACTCATAATCTGGAGGTCCCAGGTTCAAGCCCTGGCTGGTCCACGCTTCTATTACAGCGACTTATGCTTCGGCGTAGGCCGCTGTTTTTTTGTTAAACTTAACAAGAGTTAATGTGATGTTTGTGCGGGAAAATTGGCAATATTACATAAAAATCCGCGCAAAGATATTTGCCGTACGTTTTACTTGATTATTACCAAAATTGAATATTACGCAAAGCACTTTGTTAAATATCACTACTTTTGCTGCTATTTCTTCAAATATCTCACATCGATATTGTATCTTTGCAGAAATTATTAGTCTTATGGAAGATAAAGATTTCAATCGAATAAAGGTTGTTCTCGTTGAGCACAAGGGATTGGACGACAAGAAATGCGAGGCATTATTGCTTGATTCGTTGAAGGATCATGGTTCGTTGACAAAGCCAGAAATAGTGCGTCTGCTTTGGGACGTGCTACCAGACCAGTTGGACGACAAACAGAAGAACAATAAATTGGATTATTTGCTTAAACGATTAAGGAAAGCAGGAAAAATATGGACTGAAAGAAATGAAGTTACTTCCGTATGGCACCTCACGGAAAAATAGTCAAATTCCGTGAGATTACAAGCACTTTTCCGTGAGGTATAAGCTAAGTCTACATATGTAATATGTATTTGTGCTGACAATCAGTCTATTACAGTCACTGGTGAGCTTGCGGAAAATTTTTATTTCAGAAAAATTCCGTAAGGTTTCCGTGTGTAAACCCTCAAAACAGACTTTCATTATGGAAGACATTCAAGAGAAATACAACCATCTTCTCCTGCAGAATGAGGCTCTTCGTCAAGAAAACGAAGAATTGAAATTGCTTCTACATGCGCACGGCATTGAATACAAGCCCAAGCATGCAGAAGAGAAGGATGCTGCATATTCACCCTGCACCTTCCCATCTGTCAAACTTTCCATAGAGGAGCGTGTAACTCTTTTCCATTCCTTGTTCAAGGGCAGAGAAGATGTGTTTGCGCGAAGATGGTTCAGCAAAACAACAGGCAAGAGCGGTTACCAACCTGTCTGTATCAATGAATGGAGGCGAGGCGTATGCGACAAAAAGAAATTCAAATGTACAGATTGTCCTAATAGACATTTTGCACCACTCACTTACCAATACCTCTATCGTCATTTGGAGGGCAAGGACGAGAACTGTTGTGATGTTGTCGGACTATATGCCATAATGCCCGACAACAACTGCGCCTTTCTTTGTGCCGATTTCGATGACAAGAGCTGCAAGCATGGCTATAAAGACGATGTCCTTGCATTTGTAGGAGTATGCAAAGAATGGAATATTCCTTATGCCATTGAACGCTCGCGCTCTGGTAACGGTGCCCATATATGGATTTTCTTTGAGGAGCCAATACCTGCTTTCAAGGCAAGACGATTAGGGAATGCCATCCTTACAGAGGCTATGCGACATAATGGTCGTATGTCCTTCAACTCATACGACAGATTTTTCCCAAACCAAGACAGAATGCCCGAAGGAGGCTTTGGCAACTTGGTTGCTTTGCCATTGCAGGGACAGGCTCGCAAAAGACGGAATAGTGTTTTCGTAGATGACGATTTCCTGGTGTACAAAGACCAGTGGGCTTTCCTTTATAACATCAACAAGATGAAGAATAAAGAAGTAGACATGCTACTAAATCTACATGTCTGTGAAGAACTTGGAGCACTCACCACTTCAAGTGAAAGCAAGCCTTGGGTTACTCCTATAACACAAGATATTTCCAAGAGTGATTTTTATTCCGAAATAGAAATCACCAAAGCCGATAAGATTTATATTCCGCTAAAGGCTGTTTCGGCAAAAGTTCTGAATCACCTAAAAAGAATAGCATCATTCAAGAACCCTGAATTTTATAGCAAGCAGTCACTGCGACTTTCTACATATTCCACACCTCGCATCATCTCATGTTTTGACATCACTGACGACTATCTCGCCATGCCCCGTGGATGTGAAGACGCGATTCTTTCTTTCCTCAATGAGAATGGAGTAAAGTATAATATTGTTGACGAGACCAACCACGGTACGCCCATATCTATTTCTTTTCAAGGTAAAGAACGAGAAGAACAACTGGCAGCTATCAACGCATTGTTAATGCACTGCAATGGCGTGCTTCACGCAACTACGGCATTTGGAAAAACAGTTACAGCGGCCGCAATCATTGCACGAAAAAAGGTGAGCACACTTATTCTTGTGCATTCGAAGGCATTGCTTGCCCAATGGCATGAACGCTTGACGGAGTTCTTGAGTATTGACTATGTAGAACCACCAGTGCCGAGGAAGCGTGGTCGTCGCAAGAAATTCTCTGCGATAGGTTGTCTCGACTCTACAGGCAACTCGCTTCATGGCATTGTTGATATCGCACTCATCCAGTCATGTCTTGATGGCGATAGCGTAAAGCCTATTGTTGAAAACTACGGAATGGTAATAGTAGACGAATGTCACCATGTGTCGTCTATAACATTTGAGAATGTACTGAAGGGCGTAAAGGCACATACCGTTTATGGCCTGACGGCAACTCCTATCCGCAAGGATGGACATCAACCTATCATATTCATGCAATGTGGCCCCATTCGTTTCTCTGCTGATGCTAAAAGTCAGATAGCGAAACAATCATTTGAGAGGTATCTAATTCCTCGATTCACATCATTCCGTTCCATTACTGATGACAAACAGTCTATAACGACATTGTATCAGTTGCTTTCAGAAGACGAGATACGCAATACGCTCATAGTAGAAGATGTGTTTAAGGCTGTTGAAGCCGGAAGAACGCCAATCATTCTGACCAACAGAACTGCTCATGTCACTATGTTAGCCGAAAAGTTGAGGGACAAAGTGAAGAATGTTGTGACATTGACAGGGACCGGAAACGCGAAAGAGAAACTGGAGACGCTGCAACACTTGCATGAGATTTCCAGGGAAGAACCTTTGGCGATAGTCGCCACAGGAAAATATGTAGGCGAAGGTTTTGACTATCCTCGCCTTGACACCCTTTTCCTTGCTCTGCCCATTTCATGGAAAGGTCTTGTCGCCCAATATGCGGGCCGATTGCACCGCGAAAACGAAGGAAAGAAAGATGTGCGCATCTATGATTACATTGACATTCATGAACCTGTCTGCGACAATATGTACAGGAAACGACTGAAGGGTTACGCTTCCATTGGATATAAAATCATTTCCCGACATTCACCCACATTGTTTGACAATGTAAAAGATATAGGCATACCTGTCTGTAAAGAGCAGATATTCAACGGTAGAACATTTTTCCGTCCTTACTCTTCAAGTATTGGAGATGCCAAGCGCTCCATCGTTGTTTCTTCTCCCAAGTTATATAGGATAGAGCATAATGTTTTGGTCAATCAGTTGAACGAGTTGGCTCATATCGGAATCGAAGTTCTCATTATCACGACAGCAAGTAACCCAGAAACAGAACACCTCCTACAAAGAGGATTGTCTGTAAGAATTTTGCCAGAAGTAAAACTGTGCACAACCATCATAGACAAAGACATCGTATGGTATGGCGCAATAAATGCCCTTGGCTATGCAACAGAAGAGGACAATGTGATAAAAGTGGTAGACAACAAACTTGCCAATGAATTGTTAGAAGTTCTGCTCACTTCCTAAATTTTATGAGAAATATGATCATGAAAGATTTACGCAGAAAACAAGTAGTATTCATCCAATACTACAACTCACCTTGTGGCGAAATCATTTTGGCATCGGCAGGCGACTGTCTATGCCTGTGCGATTGGAACAAAATGCCATGTGCCGAACGCAACAAGCACCGGCTCATGCGACGGCTGAATGCAGAATGCATCATTGCCCCCTCTGCCGTCCTGGAAGAAACAAAGAAAGAACTTGATGAGTATTTCGCAGGCAAGCGCCATACATTCGAAAATCCCTTACATCCCGTTGGTACCGTCTTCCAAAAACAAGTATGGCAAGCCTTACTTGAAATTCCGTATGGAGAAACAAGAACTTACAAAGAGATTGCACAAAAGACAAACAAGCTGAAATGTATAAGGGCTGTGGCACAAGCTATCGGTGCCAATGGCATCAGCATTGTCATCCCTTGCCATCGCGTCATTGGCACCAACCGCTCACTGACAGGATACGCAGGAGGCATCGAGGCAAAAAGATTACTGCTGAATATCGAATGCCCAAATACGCCTTATGGCTGAACCAACAACTTAACTTCTATTACTTCTGAACCCAGCGAAAGTTGAATAAACTTATTAACTCCATTTCCCTATTTGAGAAAGCCAAGTTGGACATATTACTTCCCATTGCCGTACAATTGCTCCTAAAAAGGCACTATTGTGCCCCTCGCAGGGCACTATTGTGCCATAAGTAGGCACTTTTATTGCATCAGTATTTATAATAATAGCATCAGTAATTATAAAAATGAATCACGCAAAAGCCCTTCACCCTTCATCTGTACGCGTGAAATGCCGATAAACACAGGGGTTCTGAGACTGAAATGCAAATTTTAACCCTTCATCACCTTTCATCTATTTGCCATTTTCAGATTTCGACAGACTGACAGAGCTTGGCTCATGCGTCTATTAAGACCTATCCAGGTCGTCTATTAAGACCAAGTCTGGTCGTCTATTAAGACCAAGCCTAACAGTCTATTAAGCCCTGGTTAAGGCATTTATGATGCTTGCATTAAGGCTTAAATCTTTATCAGACAAGTTGACATTCAACTTCAAGAGATGCTTGTGTTTCGCCCTTTATAAGAGCTCTTGATTGAACGATGGAAAGTATAAACGCGGAGCCGCTTACAGCCACTTACCAATTAGGATGAAGGGAGATGAAGGGAGATGAAGGGTGGATTTGAGCCATTCTCCCCCTGAAACCCCGATAAACACAGGGGATTCCAAGGGATAGATGAAGGGTGAAGGGTTTTATGCTAATTCTATTTTAAAAAAATCTTTGATTCACTTTTCGAGCAAGATATCCAGTCGGTTACAGACCTGAGTAAAACATGAAGTAAACATGGAGAGCAAACTAAAAACAGAAAAATATGGAATTCTACAAATCACCGAACGAAACATCAATAAATACCAAAACGATGACGGCATCGTATTTATGGACGTATTTGATTTCTTGCAGGATAAAGATTCTATATGACAACTTAAATAAGAGGGTGTGTCAGAAATCCTGATACACCCTCTTATTAAAATATCAGTCTAATTGCTTAAACTCAAAATCTGCTTTGCTGCAACAACTCTTCTTATAGTCGAACTGATACATACGCATGTACTGCTCTTGTATCTCTTTCGCTCCATTATAAAATGGATCGCAAGTATATGATTTAGTTGTAACAGTAATCTCCATCTCAGGAGTCAACACTTGCCCATTCGTTCTCTTGATACGCTTAGGGCGTACAGCAAAAACTCTTCCCATAATCTTAACTTTTTAATTTGTTTGACTTATTTTTTTAGATAGTTCTCCTATCTTTTTTACTCTTTTTCAAAATCGATAAGTTTAATACCAATAGCAGCACAAGCCTCTGCATCCGCCAAAGCATGGTGATGCGCTGTCAAATCATAGCCACAATAAGCAGCCACAGTTTGAAGTTGATGATTTGGCAGTTTGTCTCCCAACAATTTTCTTGAAGCACGGCAAGTGCAATAGAAGCGATAGTTAGGATATTTCATACCATAAGCCGCAAATGCCGCCTTCAAGCAACTCTCATCAAATGGACTATTATGCGCCACCAATGGCAATCCTTGTACATGAGGAGCAATCTCCGCCCACACTTTGGGGAAAGACAATGCAGTATCAGTATCCGCCTCCGTTAATCCATGCACTTGGGTACATATATAAGTATAGTAGTTGGGATTAGGCTTTATCAGCCGATACAATTTATCCACCACCTTACCATCACACACAACTACCACCCCGACACTACACACGCTGGAACGGTGCTGATTGGCGGTTTCGAAATCTATTGCAGCGAAACTTTTCATCTTAGCATGATTCTTTACCACTTTATCCAGTCATTTTTCATTCAAGACTTTCTGAGAAATAAGGCAAGCCCAATGTCTAAGACGCTTTCCAACATCTTCAGGTCTAAACGAAGCCACCTCTTCCAGAGTTATGAAACAACCATCTTCTTGAATCTCTCCAAGTCTATCAGAAAGACCTATATGTGTCAAGATATCCTTTAGTTGCTCAATACTATTTGCACGATTACCCAATTGGATAGCAACAGCATCTTTGCCATCAACAGGCAAAGTATCCATATAAATCTTACCTTTTTCCTCACTCTGGCTTTCACAAGCAAGCGTTGTCCAATACCAAGTGAACAAATTCCAATTTTTAGGTTCGCCCACTTCCTGCATCCAAAGATGGGTTCTATGAGTCTTCAAAATTATGTCTTGCAAATATTCCACTCGCTTAATGATTTGTTGCTGGAGTTCAGGCGAAGACTTGAACTTATCAATAAAGCCACCTTTTGGTACATCCATTGACAGAGTTGGATACTCCCACCACATCTCACGCTGTCTTCTTCCACCATTATCCCACTTCAAGCACTTAGAGAAGTTCCAATCACCTTCATAACGAGCCTGAATAAAATAATGATTATCATAGAATCCCATGTCTATCATTCCTGGATTACCATCATTACGAGTAATCAGCAAAGGACAGTCCTCGCTTTCAAGCGATGCTACAGTCCAGCGAGCCTTTGTCCATCTCTCAACAGCTTGTTCCCAAAGCGAAGTATTGTATTTTCGTTGGTCAACGACAGTAGCCGCTTTATTCTCCGAAGAAACAGAATTTCCTTCGATTTTATTTGAATTCAACATTGCATGATTAACATCAGAAAGGACATTCAAATCTACCAACAGATGTTGCTTTGCTTTCTTTCCTTCGTCTTCATCTCCTTTTTTTGCCTTACTATAAGCCGCATTGAAATTTCCAATCGTTTGTTCCTTTACATCATTAGGGAATGGCTTAAAATCCTTAACATACAAATCTTTGCGCAAAGCCTCAACAACGTCAAACAATGTTTTTAACAAAGCATTCTCGTTAGGACTTCTCTTCTTACTTGGTTCGCAAACTACAGTTATCACTTGTTTGACTGCTTCACTGAGTTTTTGGATATTATCTGGCTCACAGTGCATTGCCACAAGCGATGTCTGATACTGTAACTCTAACTTTTCGGATTCAGTAAGTTCCCCATCCTTCACAGCATTATACAATGTGTCGAGGAATTTCTGATAAATTTTCAACTTCTCACCAAAGACTGTATTATTTCTATCATGTGCTATTTGCCATTCCCGCTGACTTTTACGCAGATGTTCTTCCTTGTCCGTTTGTCCTTGCAACAATAATTGGGTAATAATTGCAGTAATCACGACACCCAGGATGGCAGCCATTAAACGACTTGCTATTTCCAAATCCGTAAAAACCTGAAAAAACCATGCTCCCAAAAGAATCATGACTCCCAAAATCACAGAGCCCCAAAAGAATTTCTTATTATACATATTTATTTTACGTTAAACTTGTTCACTACCTTTATAATGGAATCTACATAATCTTCCCTTTTCACCACTCTTTGAGCAGGATGATAGGTATCCAAGCACAATCTGCCATCCTTGTTATAGACAAACATACTTTTGTCATTTCCCAATGGAACCACCTCATGCTCAGTGTTCTCATCTATGCCCCAATCTTTCTTGAAAAGCCACATTGTATTAGCAAAACAAATCACTTGTGGGTCATACAAACGTATCTGTTCTTCAACAATGTCTTTCCACTGCTCATAAGCCTGTGCCAACTCTTCATCAGAAGTAGATCTATAACCTGGCATCTTATCGACATTGATATAAGCAATATCCTTCAACAAATCAACCATAGACTTATCATCACGAATATATGGCACATCGCTATCACCATAAAGTTTATGATTACGTATGCCAAAGAGACTATAGATAATGGGTTGCCAAGTTGTATTCTTGAAAGCATCATCATTATTGAAAGCACCATAAACTTCCCAACCACCGCCATAGGGTTTACCTTCCTTCATATCATCATACGGCTGTTTCAATATCCACATGATACGAGGAGAAGACTGGCAATAACCTTCGATATTGAACACTCCATCAGGCAACGGCCAAAGGTCATCTGTTGAAATCCCCAACACTTTAGCCCTTGCATAAATCTTTTCTTTGATTTTTTCCTGCCCTTTGCGAATGTCTTCAGGAGATAATTTTTTTGAATTTACCATATATCTACAATTATAATATTAAACATCTACCGTTTTGTCATCAAGCTCAAATTAATCGGCATAATCATAAGAGTTTCTTTCTTCCTCGTTCTGCGCTTGCACACCCTTTGCTAAATAAGGTCTTAGAGTTAGCCAATCAGAGAACATTTCCACTGGTATTTCTACGCCAGAGCCATAAGCAGAACTTGCTTGTTGAATTCGCCATAAATGCATAAATTATCTTTTTCATAAAATATGTTTTTATAATTTTCATTTACTTAACGATTGATATCGCCTATCTTAACCATAACAGATTTACCATTTTGCTTTATGGTATCGTTGCTAAAAGTTAGGTGATTCAACCCATATACTTTATCCGTACCTTTATACTTATCAACTTCAAGATTCTCTTTTTGATACTCCGCATAAAGGGCTTGTTTTATTTCGTTGACCGTTGGGTCGCTTTCATCATAAACTTCACCGGTTTCTTCATTATGACCATCAACAACTAACGACTCTATATCGTACTTCATACTTATACATTGACCAAGAATTCCTTGCTTGCTCAGTTCCCATGTCCCAGTACACAAACTACCATATTTTATACCGTCATCATCTATTGTACGCATCTCTGTAAACTCCCCATTTTTATTGAATTGGTACATAATAGTAACATCATCTGTTGACAATTCTTTCCAGCTGCCATCCAGCCTTGACATGGTGAGTTCGCTACTATCGATACTAAACATTTCATACCCCAAGAAAGCAAAGGCAATGATGGCAACGGCAACAAGCCCCCAAGTTATTCGCTTAGCCAATCTCTTAGAAACAGATACTCCATATCCGGTGTCAACAACCTCATCATCACCATCGGTTGTTGCATCTTCAGGTTCTGGTGCAGGCTCAGCCACAGGCTTGCTTTTTGATTTAGGAACTACAGGAGCTAACTTTTCTTCTTTGTCATCAGCAATGATGGCTTCTGGATTTTCAAGCCACTCACCACAATACTTACACTTCTTGGCTGCTGCAAGAATCATTTCGCCACAATAAGGGCAACGCTTCATTTCTTTTTTCTCCATAATTCTATCTTTTTTAAAGTTAATGTTCAGTTTTGGTTAACCATGGAAGGTAAAATACAGTTTTCTCAAAAACGAGTAGACTCCATAACTAATGGCCGTAGCCAGTGCTACCGAATGTGGTTTAACTATCGAGTCAGAGAACAACGCTTGCATGATAATGGCACTAATGCCAAGTGCCGCGACAAAAGCAATGATACAAAAAATAATTTTAACAAATAAGGGAAGTGACTCATCTTCATCATCATCTTCTTCAATATCTTCTATCTCATCATCCTTTGAAGACAATTCAAAAGTAATCGCGTCACCAGATGTTCTTAGCCCTGTTTCCGCTATAGATTTAGAAGTCTTTTGCCGTTTTTCATAATCATCAATATTCTCATGACATACTGGGCAAACGACAGCATCTGCATCTATCTCTTCTCCACACACCGGACACTCTTTGGTCTTCTTGGCTTCTGGCTGTGGCTCATCGAGCCATTCGCCACAATATCTACACTTCTTGGCTATGGCCAAGATGGTCTCCCCACAATAGGGGCAAGTCTTTGTTTCGTTTTCTGTCATAGTTTGATATTTTTATTCTGTGATCCTTTTACGGAAGGTTACAATATCTCCATCGTCATATTTCCATTCCATCTTGGTTGGAGAGACAGAGAGAATGTCAACGTCACCATTCATGTCGTCTATTTCGTATTTAAACTCACGTTCCAGTTCTTTCTCTAAGGCCAACCGGTTGGAGGCACTGGCAAGATAAGCATTCAAGAACAAGTTGGCATAGCTATTACTGGAAGACACATCGTCCACCCTTGTTATCAAGCTATTAGGGTCGATGTCGAGCGTCATGATTTCTGCTACGGCATCCCATGTACCTTTCATCTTCATGGTCATTGTGACATTGACATCGTAGCCTTCTATCTGCTCTGTTCCTTCCAACTGCAATTCTATCACCATATTATCGTCTTCCTTGAGCATCAGTTTCAAGGTACCATCGTAGCCATCTTCCTCCTCAATGTCGGTTACCCAAGTGCCAAGATAGGGAGTGGGGTCATAACATCCACAAAAGGTAAATAGCGTTATGAGCAGCAAAACATAGGTTCGTATTCGTTTAGTCATAGTTTTATCATTTAGAATGTTATGAATGTTGCGTGGTGAAATGCAAGGTTACCTCATCGCCTTCGATGGTACCAGTCATCTTGCCGTCACTCACAATATCCAATGACACCGACGAGCAGCCATTGGCAAAGGTCATCTCCAAGTGGTTGCCCGAAAGGCTTCCCGACAAGTCATCAAAACGTTGATTACTCAAACGGGCAATAACGCTTCCACCATTAATAACACCTTCTTGGTCAATGGAGAATTCCAATTCTATTGGTGTGCCTCCATGAATAAACTTGCCCTTGCAACGCAAGTAGGTTTCAAAATAGGGATTAGTTTCATCATACGACTGGGAATAAGAGTTATCAGAGCTTGATTCATCCGACGAATAGTCGTCGGAAGACGTATATGTTTCGTCTGACTCCGTGTCTGTCGTATCTACCATAACAGAATCTGCGTAATTCTCATTGCCATCATTACTCATTCTACCACCACTGGCATGCATGGTAACAGCTATGATAACTGCCAAGATTGCGGCAACAGCAAGTACCACCAATGATGCTACGACATAGGGGCTACTATGGCTTTTGGATTCATCATATGCTATCGGGTCAACATGTTGCTCGTTGTAGTCAGGTGGAACCGAAGTTGGTGGAACCTCCCCTGTCAACCATTCCCCACAATATCTGCATTTCTTGGCTGTGGCCATAATCTCTTCGCCACAATAAGGACAACGCTTGGTTTCTCTTTGTTTCTGCTCCATAATATTTAGCATTTAAAAGTTTTTTAAAACATAACACTACAGATGAGCAGGAAAGGAATAAACAAGACATAAGCCATCTGGGCATATTGCAGTATTCCAATCTCTACCTCGTCCTCATCCAATTCATCCAAACATCCTTCTTTCAAGGAAAAGTTCAATAGTATCAATAATAAAGAATCAAAAAATGAAAGTACTGAATTGTCGGTATTACCGCTCACCAAAAGAACTATCCCAAACAATAATTCCACAATAGTCAAGATACCACCCCAACGTAAAGCCCTTTCACTCTTCACTATCAAAACAATACCAACATATAGGTTGATTGCCAAATAAGCAAAAAAGAGAAAAAGCACAAGAATGAACGATAGAGTTGCCCCATCACTCGCACTCTCCCAGTCCAAATTTTTGTCTGCAAGAATCCCACACAAGCAAAACAAGCCTTCCATGGCAATGAGCGACGAGATGGATACCGTCTTAAATACCTTGTGGTTGGCCCATGCCTGCTGCAAATACATCCAAAGGATGGCGCCACATACAAAAGATATCAAGGTTCCCAAATTTTCGGGAATTGTAGCACTGAATTTCCACAGAAGCCCCTTGGTAAAATGAAAGTTATGAGCAAGACTTATCAGTTCGCCTAAAACGACTCCCCAAAACGCTATGTTCAGATAGCGTGAATGATTGTATATTACCATATTTATTATTTTCAAGTTTAAATATCTACTTCAAATGGACATGCATTAATCTTCATAAGCCTCTATTAGCTTTATGTTATCACGTTCTATTTTACTCAATTCTTTAGTAATATTTCTACTTATCGGTGTGTACCAATCATACTGACTAAAATATTGCCTAAGATCATCACTCTTGAAAATATACCCATGACGAGCAAAGATATAGTTACGCATTATACGCAATTCACGGCTGCTTTTATTTTCCAAATCTTCTGGTTCTGCATACCGCATACATAACCAGGCATATTCGTCATCATTAGAGTCAACATTTGTTGTTGTGACACTTTCATCAGAACCATCTGTTTCTTCAAGATTCTCTTGATTATTAACATCCATTGTATCTACAGACAATGTATCTTCATCCACCACATTTAAATCTGGATAGCTCATCTTAGACGGATATTCCTGCCACATTTTAATTGTGTCAAACATATATGGCAAACCTTGTGAATAGCCAAAGACGATTAATAATGAACAAACAACAATGGCAATATAGTCTATAGGCTTCGCTTTTGATGTTCCACATTCCAAATCTCCAGACTTACAGAGTTTTATAACCAAAATAAGAGGACCAATATATGGAATAAACAGACTAAGAACCCACTTCCAAGAAAGTTCTGCATCACGTAAACGTCTTACATACAAAGCCAATGAAGGAATAATTATTGCCAACTCTATAACTAAGAACACCAACGAGATTTGCAATAATGTACGGGACGAATCTAAAAAAGTCACATGTTTATCTACCAATAAAAATGCAAGTCCAAAAATAGCATTAGTAAAGAGCGCAGTCCAAAGCATACAAATCCAAAAATGCTTACGCCCTATAGATGACTTGAAATCACAATAATGCTTGACGAACGGTTGATAGAAGAAATACTCTATCCAACCTGGGATATTCTCTTCCAACTCTTCATCAACATTATTAACTTCCTTGTCTTCTATGTTCGACTTCGCCAAATCCACAGAAGAAGCAATTGGAGGCCTCACTTGTGCTGTTTCTTTTGTTAAAGGTTTGTCCAACCATTCACCACAATAACGACATTTTTTAGCTACAGCTAATATTGTTTCACCACAATAAGGGCATCGTTTCATTTCTCGCTCCATAGTTACATGTTTTAAATTCTTAAATTCGGGGACAAAGATAGTTCTTCTATTGGAAACTATCAAGTCCATAATGGTTCATAAGCGAAATTTCTTGATTTCGGTTTAACAAAAGTAGTAAAAATCGTTCTGTTTCATTGGTATATTATCATTTTGCCAGGTGTTCCCGAGACTTGGCGGGTAAAGATTTCGGTTTCGGCAAAATAAAAAAGCGTGGGAACTTACCAGTCACTCGTCCCACGGATTGAGGCCTTCGCATTGCCCTGCATTGTTGAACGAGCAACGTCGAAGCCCACGCCGATATGTATACACTTTTCCCTATACGGATATAAGACCTACCGCCTTGACGCAATAAGCCATACCAGTAAAGGGATGTGAATTAACACATCCCGAGAGCACCTACCATTGCTATGTTCTGACAATGCATGAAGTTTGCGAAGTTTCAATCCGTCAAGAACAAAGCGCTAAGTATGCGCCTTTTCCATTATGTCGCGATCCTTTTCAGAATCGCTGACAAATATACAAATAATGCTTGAAAGGACAAAGAAAAAATGGCAAAAATCCCTCAATGAGGGATAAAATTCATCAAAATCCTCCCTCAATGAGGGATTTTCTATATAAAACGAACCCTATACAAGTTTTTTGTTGTAATTTTGCAGCCGTGCTTGAAAAAACAACAAACAGGCTCTCTATCTTTCTACCAAGCTGGTAGAAAATTAGAAGCTATAGAAAATTGAAGAATTATACAAAATAAATGGTTTTAAATTACATTTGGATCGCATTTTTCGTGATTGCGTTCATCTTCGCACTCATAGGACTCATGATGGGAGATACTACTATCTTCCAGAAGATTGTAGATTCCACCTTCGACTCTTCCAAGAATGCCTTCGAGATTTCACTCGGACTGACGGGCGTGCTCGCCCTCTGGCTTGGCATCATGAAGATTGGAGAAAAGGCGGGAGTAGTGAATGTGTTGGCAAGAGCGCTCAGCCCGGTTTTCACCCGACTCTTCCCCGATATTCCGAAGAACCATCCGGTGATGGGAAGCATCTTCATGAATATCGCTTCGAACATGTTGGGACTCGATAATGCTGCGACACCTACAGGATTGAAGGCGATGCAGCAGATGCAGGAACTCAACACGAAGAAGGATACGGCGACGAACCCGATGATTATGTTCCTGGTTCTGAACACCTCTGGACTCACCATCATCCCTACCACTATCCTCGCCTTCCGTGCCTCCTATGGTGCAGCCCAGCCTACGGATGTCTTCATCCCTATCCTGATGGCTACGCTCGTGGCTACACTTGCCGGCATCATCATCACCTCGCTCTGGCAGCGCATCAACATCCTGCAGCCGGTATTGCTCGCTACCCTGCTGGGAATGTGCGCCTTCGTAGGCATCATCATCTGGGGATTCGGACAGATGGATAAGGATACGATGAACACGGTTACCACCCTGGCTTCGAATATGATTCTCTTAGGCATCATCCTCTGCTTTATTCTGGCGGGGTTCTGGAAGAAGGTGAATGTATATGATGCGTTTATCGAGGGAGCGAAGGAAGGTTTTACTACGGCGGTGAAGATTATTCCTTATCTTGTAGCGATTCTCGTGGGCATCGGTGTATTCCGTGCTTCGGGAGCGATGGATATGGTGATTCAAGGCATTTCGTGGTCGGTAGAACAATGCGGCTTGAATGCCGATTTCGTAGGTGCCCTGCCTACCGCCATCATGAAACCGCTATCGGGAAGTGGTGCACGAGGCATGATGCTGGAGGCGATGAAGAACTATGGTCCTGATTCGTTTGTGGGCCGACTGAGCTGCATCTTCCAGGGTTCCACCGATACTACCTTCTATATCTTGGCAGTATATTTCGGAAGCGTAAGCATCAGAAATACCCGCCACGCCGTGGCTTGCGGCTTGCTCGCCGATTTGGCAGGAGTCATCGCAGCAATAGCTATAGCATATTTATTCTTTTAAAGGTAAAAAAGTAAAAAGGTAAAAAGGTAAAAAGGTAAAAAAGACTTAGATTATATAGTCATATAATAAAAAGGGAATATGGGCAATAATGTCATTTATGAATTAAGTAAGAAATTTGCTATACGAATCATCAAACTCTATGTTTTCCTCAAAGAAGAGAAAAATGAATTCGTTATGTCTAAACAAATATACAGATGTGGTACAAGCATAGGAGCAAACATTGCAGAAAGTACCTATGCTCAAAGCACACCAGACTATATAAGCAAACTTAGCATCTCCCTAAAAGAAGCAAGTGAAACTTTATATTGGCTGGACTTACTTCAAGAAAGCAATAATATAACAACAGAACAATACGAATCAATATCCAATGATGTTAAGACTATCATAGGAACTCTCGTAAATATCATCAATAAATTGAAACAAAAAAATAATCAATAAACAAAAGTAAAAAGCGAAAAGGCAGAGGATCCAGCTTCCTTTTACCTTTTTACCTTTTTACCCTTTTACTTTTAAACATATGGCAAACCTCAAAAGTTTAGCAAAGGATACCGCCATCTATGGTTTGAGCAGTATCATCGGCAGATTTCTGAACTATCTGCTTGTACCACTCTATACGGCTAAGATCAGCGCCGCCAGTGGTGGTTATGGTGTCATCACCAACATGTACGCCTATACGGCGTTACTCCTCGTTATCCTGACCTACGGAATGGAGACCACCTTCTTCCGTTTTGTCAACAAGGAGGGAGAAAACTCAGAAAAGGTTTATCACACGGTATTGAGCATGGTGGGCTTCACCTCCCTACTCTTCATCGCCCTGGTATTCCTCTTCATCACGCCTTTGAGCGATGCGATGGGCTACGCAGACCATCCGGCTTATGTATGGACCATGTTCGTAACCGTGGCTATTGATGCCTTCCAGTGCATCCCGTTCGCTTACCTCAGATACAAGAAGCGCCCACTGAAGTTTGCTGCCTTCAAGTTGCTCTTCATCGGTCTGAACATTGCGCTCAACCTGGTTTACTACGTCATCATGGATGGTCACGATGTGGGTTATGCTTTCTACATCAACCTGGTTTGTACCGCATCCATCACCTTCTGTTTCTACCAGGAACTGAAGGAAGGATTCATGGGAGAGAAATGTTCCTGGAGCGAGTGCAAAGTGCTTGTCAGAAAGATGATGGGATACAGTTGGCCTATCCTCGTGCTCGGTATTGCCGGTATTCTAAACCAGACAGCGGACAAGATTCTCTTCCCTTACATCTATGAGAAGGGCGATGCTCATGCGCAGCTCGGAATCTATGGAGCTGCCAGCAAGATTGCGATGATCATGGCAATGATTACCCAAGCTTTCCGCTATGCTTACGAGCCATTCGTATTCGGCAAAGCAAAGGACAAGGACAACCGACAGACTTACGCTTCGGCGATGAAGTATTTCGTCATCTTCACCCTGCTCGCCTTCCTGGTTGTGGTAGGTTATCTGGATGTATTGCGCCACATCATCGGCCGCGACTACTGGGACGGACTGAAGGTAGTGCCTATCGTCATGGCAGCAGAGATCATGATGGGAGTATATTTCAACCTCAGTTTCTGGTACAAGCTCATCGACAAGACCATCTGGGGTGCTTACTTCTCAGGCATCGGTTGTGCGGTATTGATTGCCATCAACGTTATCTTCGTACCTATCTATGGTTACATCGCCTGTGCCTGGGCTGGTTTCGCAGGATATGGAACAGCCATGATTCTCTCCTACTTCGTGGGGCAGAAGAAGTATCCTATCAACTATCCGGTGAAAGAGATTATGATTTATGTGGTTCTCGCCCTCATCCTCTTTGCCGGAATGACCGAGGCTAACAGATACTTCTCCAGTGGAATTGCCTGCCTCATCAACACGGTGCTCATCCTCATCTTCGCCGCTTATCTCGTGAAGAAGGATTTCCCTTTGAAGAGTCTGCCGGTGGTAGGAAAGTACTTTAGAAAGTAACAGATACATAAGAAAGCAGCTGGTATGCACACTTGCATATCAGCTGTTTTTGCACTTTTCAGTTCGACTTGTTGTAAAATATCACACTTTTAAGGACGACTTTTTGTGGTTTTACAAAAGAAATCAGTATCTTTGCAGCGATATTCCCTCACAAAAGTGTTGAGAATAAGATATTATTCCCTCACAAAAATGTACAGACACAAATAATATTCCCTCACAAAAGTGTAGCAAACATGAAAAGATTCATATACAACCATCTGAAAGACTGGAAATTATCCAGCAACAGAAAACCACTCATCATGTATGGAGCAAGACAAGTTGGCAAGACCTATATTATCAAAGAGTTTGGAGACAACGAATTTGAGAATATGGTTTACATCAACTGTTACAAAAACAAAAGCATTGCTCAACTTTTTCAAGGTGACGCAAATGCAGAAAGACTTTCCATCGGCCTTGCTGCTTATGCACACCAAGACATCACTCCTGGCAAGACCCTTGTATTTCTCGATGAGATACAAGAGATTCCACCAGTTTTGTCCTCGCTGAAATATTTCTGTGAAGACAAGCCAGAATTGCATATCATCGTAGCAGGATCATTGCTCGGTGTCATGAACATGAAAGGAGAATCCTTCCCTGTCGGTAAAGTTGACATCATGCACCTCTACCCCATGACTTATGAGGAATTTCTACTTGCCAATGGAGAGAAACAACTTTTGGATTTATTGCAAAGCGGAGATAAGGAACTTATCAACAGCCTCGCTCCAAAATTCATAGAATACCTTCGACGATACTACTTTGTTGGAGGTATGCCCGAAGCAGTATTGGAATTTACACAAAATCACAACCCAATGCAAGTAAGGCAAATTCAGCAAAACATCTTGAATGCATACGAGGCTGATATCAGCAAACACACCGAAGAACAGACACAAAGAGTAAGAATGGTATGGCAATCAATTCCAGCCCAACTGGCTCGCGAGAACAAGAAGTTCATCTATGGCGCAATAAGAAAAGGAGCTAGGGCTAAAGATTTCGAGATTGCAATACAATGGCTCACTGACGCAGGACTCGTCCATAAGGTAGAAAGAACAAGAGATGCCAAATCTCCATTAAAATTCTATGCAGACATGGATGCTTTCAAATTATATGTGCTTGATGTAGGTTTGTTGGGAGCACTCACAATGGCACAACCTGACCAGATTCTCATTGGCAACAACGTGTTTAGCGAATACAAGGGGGCGTTTACTGAGAATTTCGTGCTTCAACAGTTGAAATCTCTTCCTTACTTACCCATATATTATTACAGTAAGCCAAGCTCTACCCAAGAAATTGATTTCATAGTACAAGCCGGCAGCGAAATCTTACCAATAGAAGTAAAGGCTGAGGAGAATGTAAAGGCAAAATCACTCGCAGCATTTATCACTCACGATTTTGCCTCCTATCATCTCAAAGGTATCCGTTTCTCCATGCGAGGTTTCCAAGACCAAGAATGGATGGAAAATGTACCACTATTCGCAGTTAGAGAATTTGTTAAACACAAGGTAGAGAAGAGTTTCATCATCGAATAAGCCATAGAAGCATGAGAAAGAAACTGAATAAGGAAACTTTGATGGAATTTTTCGCTTTTTCTGTTCTACTTAATGTTATCTCGCAGAAAAATCGTAACTTTGCAAATTGTATAACAACAACACAAAGAATAAAATGAAGAAAAAAGCAACGGTCCTTATCGCCTCTATCATGGCGTTCTGCGGAATCAACACCGTACACGCTGACGAGGGAATGTGGACAATTTACAACTTGCCAAACGCAGTGTACGAGATGATGCAGCGTGAAGGTTTCAGTATGACTTACGACCAGCTCTACAATGGCGAGGACGCCTTGAAGAACGCTGTGGTCAACTTCTCCGGCTATTGCTCTGGAGTAGTTGTTTCACCCGACGGACTGGTATTCACCAATCACCATTGCGGTTTCGAGGCTATCAGAAGCCACTCTACCGTGGAGCACGACTACATGCTCAACGGCTTCTTTGCCAAAAGCTTCGAGGAAGAACTGCCCAACGAGGACATGTTCGTAAGCTTCATGATCGACCAAAAAGATGTTACCGACAAACTCATGAGCCTGGGCTATGAGAAGCTGGACAACAAGAAGCGTAGCGAATTGACTGACAGCCTGGAGAATGCGATGACACAGGAGGTAAAGAAGAACGACTCTACCCTACACGTCAGCATCAAGCCTTTCTACGAGGGCAACAAATGGTACGCCACTACCTACCGCGACTTCACCGACCTTCGCTTAGTGTTCACCGTGCCTAAGTCGATGGGTAAGTTTGGCGGTGATACAGACAACTGGATGTGGCCCCGCCAAACTTGCGACTTCTCTGTATTCCGCATTTATGCCGATCCTAAGACCAATGGTCCTGCAGCCTACAGCAAGGACAACGTGCCTTACAAACCCAAGCGTTGGGCACAGGTTTCGCTGCAAGGCTATAAGGATGGCGACTACGCCATGACCATGGGCTATCCTGGCACAACACAGGGCGGACGCATCAAAATGCGTTCGCCTCCAAAAGTTTTGACAGGTAATTTTCGTCCCAGCCAG
>ERZ507620.130-NODE-130-length-16658-cov-5.12612_pt1 | contig 16658 bp, 10 predicted proteins | sample MGYA00513427_ERZ507620 | MGnify/ENA metagenome assembly ERZ507620
TACGATAAGAGCAGGTTTTCTATCTACTCCGGATTGACCGGTTTCGCCTTTTTGGATAATAAGTCGAAGACAACTGATGCATTAACCGTGTCTGGCAAGAATCAAAATACAGAAACCGAACGAACCAATTATTATAAAGATTGGAAAGCCATGGTAGGAGGAGATTACCGGTGGACAGACAAATCGGTCTCTTCCTTAGGCTTTGTATTTGAACTGATTCCTCAAAACTCGTTCGATACAGGTAAGATTGAATATTCATCAGAAGATGACTTGCTCGGAAATAATATTTTGGATTATTATCGTAAATATGATGATGACTTATACAAGTATCAAATGAATTTGTATCATAAATCTTCATTCGGCAAAGCATCTTCCTTGACATTCCATTTTAGTGGCATCTATTCCTACAATACAAATACCACTAAGCGTCAGGAGAATCAAACCGAATATCTTTACTCTGCTAAGTATAGACAAAAAGAAGTAAATGGTGGACTGGATTATGCCTTTCCATGGGTTGCAGCAAATTGGAAGATAGGAGCCAATTCCGTATTCCTGTGGCACAACATCCAGTCGCAGGCTGACCATACTCTGTCAAAATATAATGAGTGCAACAATTATGGCTATCTTGAGGTAGAAAAGAACATGGGGAATCTTGATGTTTCTGCTTCCTCGGGAATAAACATCGCGTATAGGAGTATGGGGAACGACCATTTCAGCTTTGTCAATTGGCATCCGATCTTAGACTTGTCATATCATATGGGAACCAATCACAATTTGGAATTCTCTTATGAATATGCAAGTTCGAATCCGGAGATAGACCAGTTGTGTGATGTAAACTCTGCCACTAATCCTCTGTTTGTGAATGTAGGAGATAAGAACATCAAACCGGCATATACTCATGATTTGCAATTGGATTACACAGCCAATATTAAGTCTCTGTACATAGATGTTTTTGCTCAATATGAGAATATCCGACAGCGCATAGCCCAGTATAGCAAGGTGAATATGCAGCAAGTGGTGATGTCTTACTATAACGATAAGAACAGCTACAATCTGTATAACTGTGGCGCAACTGTCCGATATATGATTCCTCACTTTGTCTTGTTGGGGATGATACAACAGAATTGGGTGAAATGTGCAGGCTATTCTGATAACTATCTCTACGGGATGCTGCAGGGACAATATTACAATGATAGAGTCAATGTCAATTTAATGTTTGATACGAATGAGGTAAAGAATTCAACGCCAGAGGCAAGGTATAAGACTTCTCCGGAATCTCAGTTGACTATATCCTATTCCATATCGAAAAGCTTTGATATCAGTCTCGGAATGCGTTATCTGTTCACCCATAAGCATATATGGAATACCGTACAGACTGCGCAAGTCCAGGAATCCTATTGCAACAAATTCAGTACAAGACAGAATCTGGTGATGTTGGGTTTCAGATATAACTTTAATGGGCAGGACAAAAAGAATCATAGCGACCAGGTTTTCAAGTCAGCCAATTCAAAGAGTTTTATCAAGGATTATTGATGGTTCATTGAGTCCACTTGAAAAAAAGTTGTCTAGGTTTGAAATCGGTCAAGCGAAGGCAAAACCATATTGGTTTGCTCTTTGCTTGACCGATGTTTTTTATTAAGCCCCTTTGTCGTTTTGTTATATTTTAATTAAATATGGTTAAATTCTGTCGTTTTGTTGTGTTGTTGTTTTTTTTTTGTACTTTTGTAAGCGAAATATAAGGTTTTACTAACTCGAAAGAAATATGAGGAGATTTTTATTCGTTATAATCAGCTTGCTATCATTAGTCATAGTAAAAGCGCAGGAGCCCAATTCTGGAGTTTCACAGCAGAATGTTTTTTATGGAGAAATTGTGTCGAAGGAAGGAAATGGCGGAATTGCAGATGGCTATGTCCTGCTTATACTAGATGGAAAGATATTTAAAACCACCTCTTCTGATAAAAAAGGGCATTTTTCAATGAAGAATGTTCCTGACGGTAATTATATTGTAGAGGTGACGTGCTTGGGTTATCAGTCGGTAAGTGATTCTCTTAAAATAAAAGGTTCAACCCGTCGTAATTTTCAGTTAACAGAAGAGGCAAAGGAATTGGGAGAAGTGACAGTTGTTGCAGACCGTAGCCAAATAGTAAAAAGGACAGCTAATGGTGAAGTGTTCTATCTGTCGTCTGCAGCCAAGAAAATGAGCAATCCTTTCAGGGCTTTGCAGGAGATTCCTGCCATCATATCAGATGCTAATACTTCGTCTGTAAAGACACTTGACGGTAAAGCTCCTTTGATTCTCATCAATGGCAATATGGTCAATTCGGGTATCGGACCGATTTCTCCAGCAGACATTGAGTCTGTTGAGGTTGTAAACTCAGTATCTGCCCGCTATTTGCAAGAAGGTGTTACGAGTATTTTGAACATAAAGCTAAAAAGACATACCAAACCATATTTATGGCTTGAAGGGGCAACACGTCATGAAATTCCTGTTGGCAATGGTTTTGGTGTGGGGTATTTTGAAGTGGGAAACCATAAGATAAGTCTTTATGGTAGAGCTGCCTATCACTATAAATATCATGAAGATGTGGAATCTTCTGTTAATCGCACGAACACAGGTTATAAACAGACTTATGACCAGTCAACTCGTAATGACACTCACAAATGGATAGGGGAATTGTTACTGAAGTATCTGATTACGTCTAATGATTACTTTGCGGCTCAGTTCTACGACTCATATAATTCTACAGAAGGAAAAAGCTTGGCACAGGGAAATTATCTTACGGATATTTCGCAGTTGTATGGCTTTCAATCCTTTGATAAGAATAAGAGTAATATTCTCACCACGAGTCTGTATTACAAACATTCATTTTCAAAAAGTAGTGATTTGGAGTTGCGCTTAGCATACAATTTCAATAAAAACGATTATAGTGCCAATCGTGTAGATTATTACGACGAGCAGCAGGTTGATGCTAATACTCTATATAACAACAAGCGTCATTCTGGAAGTTTTAATATAGACTATTCCAAAGAATATGCCAACAATAGCTCTCTTATAGCGGGAAGTCATAGTACGCTTATTATGGATGACATCGATAATGCCATTGGAGAAAATCCTCTTTTCAAACATCATAGCTATAATCAATATGTGTATGTAGGTTATGGTGGTTCTTTCAAGCAATTACGCTATAATGCATCAATAGGAATGGAGGGTATATGGGCAAAGGCAGGCGAAGCCAGCTACAGTTATTTCCGTCCAAGGGGCAATGTTAGTATGACATGGATAGCCAACAAACACAACTCTGTTCGCTTAAGTTACCAACTTACAAATATGGCTCCGAATGTCGCCTATCTGAATCCTTACAATACATCAACAGATTCATTGTTTGTAAGTTTAGGTAACCCGAATCTGAAACCTCAGATGACACATTACGCCTCTATGTCATATACTTTGAATGTCGGAAAACTCTACTTTATCCCTACTGTTGGGTATAAATACGTAAGTGATGTGATAGAAAACTACGGTTATTCCGATGGGGGCATTTATTATAGCACTTATGCCAACACTGGGCATTTCTCCCGAGTATCAGCAGGCGCAGATTTGAGTTATCGTTTTAAGTGGGGACGGGTCTATGCCGGTGGGGGCTGGAAAGCCGATCATTATATGGGGCAAGATGCCAAAAACTCTGCTTATGCTTCATTTGGCTTTAACGCACAAGTGAAAAACTTTTCATTCTATGGTGATGTAGATTATAATTCAAGAGATTACACGGCATTGGCTTGTACCAGATATAAGCATCCGTCAGTTGCCAATCTTCAGGTAAATTTCAATTTTACGCCAGACTTTTATATGGGTGTCTGCTTACAGCATCTTACGGGTGAATATCAAAGCAAGGTGACGACGGTTGACGGATCTTTCCATTCTGTAATAGAGAATCATTACAAGGATCAGAAATTCCGTCCATGGGTAATTCTAAGATATACTTTCCGCAAAAATGCTGAGAAGAAACATAAACTCGGCAAAGTCTTGAATAGCACAGAAGAGGGTATCTCTATTTTGAAAAAGTAGAGTTCTTAGGTTTGAAATCGGTCAAGCGAAGGCAAAACCATATTGGCTTGCTCTTTGCTTGACCGATGTTTTTTATAATTCTTCTATCATCTTATTAATTGTTTCTAACATTCCAGGGAGTTTGTTTTTGACTACATCAAAGACAATAGATTCATCTATGTCAAAATAGTGATGATTAGTTCTTCGTCATGCATAGATTCCATCTCTTTTAATTTGCTTCAAAAGCATCGGATTCATGTTATTGCGAAGTCGGACAATATCTACAGGCTTACCAAAGAGCTCTTGCAGTTCTTCCTTGATGTGAACCATTGTAAATAAGTCTGGCTTTTTCATTTCCACACAAACATCAACATCGCTGTCTTCGGTCTGTTCGTTTCTCGCCACAGATCCAAAGATTCCAATCTTTGTAATACCATAAGCATCAGCTTTGGTGCTCAGGTATTTGCGAAGTATGGTAATATAATCGTTTGTCGTTTTCATTATCTTTCCATTTTTGCCACAAATATACGATTTTATTTTTTATGTTCCAAGTTTTTGCAGGGTTTTCTTGCAATAATAGTTCAAATTGCTTGGTTTTATTGTGCTTTTTATTACCTTTGCATAGGTTTTTCGAAAATAATCTATGTTTTGCTTAGTTTTTCGCTTGGCTCAACTGTATAGATAATAAGTAACAGAAAAAAGAAAGACAGATGTATATGAAAAAATGGATTATGATTTGTGCTTGTGTGGCTGTTTTTCAAACCATATTAGCCCAGCGCATCACCCGACAATATAATAATGTGTCGTTCTCTGCGGCGTTGAAGGATTTGAACGCCCGCCAGCATAAGTACACCATCAACTTCGTGTATGATGAACTGGAGGATTTCAGAGTAACCAAGAGCATCAGGAACCAGAGCGTTCCAGATGCCATCATGCAGCTGATAGGATTCTATCCCATCAGGATGACGCAGGTGGAGGATAATATCATGGTGGAGTGTACGCAGAAGACTCCCACAAAGATGATAGGCCGCATCATAGACAATAAGAATCGCCCTGTAGATTTCGCCAATGTAGCCCTGCTGAATGTCCGTGACTCTTCTTTGATTAATGGCGGCGTGACGAATGAGAACGGCCAGTTTGTGATTCCCTGCGGAGCCACAAAGGCGATAGTAAGAGTTAGTTGCGTGGGCTATATTACGACAAGCAATACCTTTAATATAGGTAAGATAGGGACAATAACTCTGAAAGAGGCAACAATGAACCTGCAGAAAATTGTAGTGAAAGGACATCGACAGCCTTTCAGAATGACTTCTGAAGGATTGGTGGCTCAGGTAGAAGGTACATCCTTGGAGAAAATGGGCTCGGCAGAAGATGTATTGAAACATCTTCCGAGAGTGATGCAGAAGAACGGTGATATAGAAGTCTTGGGAAAAGGTAAACCTTTGATTTATATCGATAACAAGAAAATCAAGGGAACCATTGATCTCGATAGATTGAGTTCTTCTGACATCAAACATGTAGAGGTGATAACCGAGCCAGGTGCAGAATACGATGCAACCTATCAGTCTGTCATCAGAATCAAGACGACAAGAAAAAAGGGAGAAGGTTTGGGATTGACTTATCGGCAGGTCTATCAGCGCAATCATCAGGACAATCATCGTGAAGTACTCGATTTGAATTATCGTTATCGGGGATTGGATATCTTCTCCAATTTGTATGGTGGTTTGTCTCAGGGCTATCAGGATCAGCATAATGATAACAGACTCTACGGCAAGACGCTTATGAATATCAACGAAGACTTGATTATCAAAAACAAGAATTACTATACCAGTGGAAGTCTTGGTTTTAATTATGTTTTTAATGATAAGCATTCTGTGGGTGCCACTTACGAGGTGAACATCAATCCTTATAGTCGGGGTGGATGGAATTCGCTGATGGATGTCTGGAAGAATGGCTCCAAGACAGAAAGCTATACAAATGATATGTATTGTCGTTTCAAAAGCCGACCTACGCAGGATATTACGGCTTATTATGCCGGACAGATAGGAAAGGTGAGCATAGAATGGAATGGGGAAATATATCTTCGTAAAACAGGACAGACTCAATATTCTGAAGAAACAGGAATGGAGGGCGGAGATTCTCGTACGATAGAATCTGATTTCACAGCTGATAGTTGGATGCATGCATCTAAGCTGGTACTGAGCTTTCCGGTATGGAAAGGTACCCTGAAGATTGGTAATGAGTTTACCGAAAGTTGCCGTGCCAATCTTTATACTATAGATGAACAGGGAACTGACTTGCCAGGTAAGACTGACGACCAGGTGAAGGAAAGTAATCTTGCAGCCTTTGTTTCTTATGGATTGAGACTGAACAAGGTAGAACTGAATGCTGGCCTCAGATACGAACATGTTTCTTCCAATTACTATAATACTGGTGGTGATTATTGGAGCGAGGAGAATAAGGATTATTTCGTACCCGACCAGAGTCGTAAGTACGACCATTTCTTTCCGAATGTGTCCTTGACCTTTCCTATCGGGAATGTGAAAATGAATATGGTTTATAAGGTGACGGTGAGTCGTCCTTCCTATAGTCAGTTAAGTAGTAACGTGCAATATAATAGTCGCTATTATTATCAGGGTGGAAATCCATTGCTCAAGTCAACCTTCGAACATGGCATAGGGATTAATCTGGGATATAAATGGTTCCAGTTTTTTGCCAACTGGCGTTATCTTGTAGATCCTTGCTATCAGGTGATAGAACCGTATCATGACAAAGAGTTAATCAGTATGTACACCTTTCGTAATTTGAATCATACTCAGGTTTGTTACGTGGGACTGACGGCATCGCCGACGATAGGATGGTGGCATCCTACGTTGGACGCTGGTATGAGAAAACAGTTCCTGACCATTGGGGGTAAGGCGTACAGCAAACCGATATTCATCGGCTCTTTCAATAATGCCTTTTCGCTACCATGCGGTTGGACGCTTAATCTTGATATGAGTTGGAACACGCAGGGCCATTCTGCGCTTCCGTTTTATATGGCACAAGGAGGAGTGGACGTCTCTTTGCGTAGAAGTTTTCTTCATGACCGCCTGAATGTCATTTTGGCTGGCAATGACCTCTTTGCGACGATGCGCAATTCCACAAGATTGGTATATGGTACCAGCGATATCTATACCAGAAAATATACGGATACCCGAATGTTCATGTGCTCATTCAGCTATAAGTTTAATGTTAGTAGAAGCAAGTATAAGGGTACGGGTGCCGGTAATACAGAAAAGAATAGATTGTAAAATAAAAAAACAGAAAGTATATGAAGCGTTGTTTATGGATGATATTCATGGTGGTTGGCATCTGGATGCTAACTGGCTGTAGTAGTGATGATGATAAGTTGGACAGCCTTCCTTGGAATGACAAGGAACTGTTCAACCAGTCTTTTGTTTTAAATCAGGATGGGTATTGCATCTTAGATGGAAAGGCTCCTGTCTGTGATATAGATAGGAATGTTCTGAATTCTTGGCTTGTAAGTTATGGCTGGCAACCTGTCGGCATCTATCAGGTGAAGGAAAACGGTAAACTTGCGAAAACTGATTATCGTGAAGGTATCAAGGATTATAGTCCGAAGGTCTATGAATTCTTATCTGAGAATCAGTTGATGACTTATTATCGTGATCAAGATACACGTACATTCTGTTTCAAGAAGCAGGATTGGTCGTATGATGATGCGACGGGCATTGTCATCAAAACGAATAAGGTAGGTAAGGTTGATGATTATATGCAAATTCTGGATGTGAAGTTTCATGAAGATGAAGCTTACCTGTATGTGATGGAGAAGATTGGTTCGGTGACAGTAGCTGACAATCAGGAAAAAACTGTTTATGGCTTGGTGGTATATCAGCGTTTATCTTCATTAGAACTGATTGATGTGCAGAATACTTATACTATTGATAAGAGTGATGAAGAAGACAAGCCAAATGAAACTGAAAAAGTACCGGATGATTGCCGTTATTATATTCGGTGTGTATATGCCAATTCTAAGGATGCCCATGGAATGGGTGATGGACATAGTAAATTTCAGTCATTCAGACTTTTGAGCTTGGATTTGACAGATAATCTGAACAATAACTCATCAGCTAACCCTTATTATCATTATTATGATTCCATTGTATGGTCTTGTAAGGGAATGCCAGATAGGGAAGTGAGTCTCAGAAATGATTACAATTGGAGTGTTGTGTCAATTAACCTTACCACTTATCTTTTTCAGATCAACCGTAATACTTCTATGACGGAGGAAGATAGAACCTTGATTGTTGCTGATGGCTATAAGGGTGGACGTGTAGTTTATTCTTCCGGCATCTATCTCAATATCTATAATACTGGTTTCATGGGTTACGATTTCGGCTCTTCTGATTTGCTGAATCCATCTAATGAAGACTATGATTTGTATTGCATCTTCGACCAGAGCAAGCGGTTCCGGATAGTCTCTCCTCGTTATTCTCCTGATTTTCCAGAAAAGCCATATTCTGAGTTGAAATACATTGTATCAGGGGTACTGTTAGATTCTGAGGATCCGGAAAGCATGAAGAAGCATGAGGCTGTGTTGTCTGAGCAAAAGAGGATGCTGGTTGATCTGATGGATATGTATTATGGTCAGTATGGCAAGGGTGTTGTGGTAGATGATTCGAACAGAGAGAAGTACCGCAATCGTTTCAAGGCTTTGCCATCCGATGCAGACCTTGTGATGTATTGGAAGGGCTATACGCCTGTGCAATGGAACTCTGATTATGAGGGATGTTTAGTTGCTTTAATCTTGAAAAAGAATAAGGAAAATCCCTTAAAGAGTTACTATTGTATCCATGCAGAGCCGATTAAATAAATTTCTCTCTCAATACAACAATGAATATATGACAATCGGTCAAGCGAAGGCAAAACCATGTTGGCTTGCTCTTTGCTTGACCGATTAAAATTTTATACACATATTTCTAAATCCTGATGAACTACATTTAATATCGGAGCTTGGAGAGCATCCTCAATAGATACAAGAGTGTCTATTGTAAAATTATGTGTTCCTCGCATCCATTTGCTTATTTCCGCTTCCCGTTTTCCGAGTAGAAGGGCTAGGTCTTTCTGCTTCATCCCTTTAGAAACCAGAATGTCATGTATCCTATCTACGATTTGGAAAGACAAATCTACAGACTTGCGAATCTCAGGATCAACATGTTTGCGGCGTTCTTCTAAAATCTTACTTCTTCTCATTTCTTGTAAAGTTTAAATTTCCAATTATTTCTTTGTCAACTAATACAATTGTTCCATCTTTAATTCTCGATTGAATGAAACGACTTGTATCTATCAAGAGTTTTACATAGGGAGCTAGTGTTGTACTTTGTTGCCAACTTTTAGCATCTTTGACTCCTCCGTTCCATAAGCTTAACTTTTAAGTTATTTCGTTGCAAAGATAATACAATCTTCTTTAAGTTGTTTATAAATTAACTTAAAAATGAAGAGAAGATATGTTTTTTAACTATTATTTATTAGTCTTATGATGAAATTAGGATTACCTTTGCATTGCTTTTCCAAAGAAAGTAGAAGATTTCTTCATTTTAGGGGTAATTGATTTCTGAAAAGCTTGTATATAAGTGTAGAAACAAGAAGAAAATGACGTGATGACAGAAGAAAATGAACAGCGGATGGAACGGCTGTTCCACGACCATTACAAGCAGATGTATCGCTTCGCCTTTGCCTTGCTTCATGATAATGAGGAGGCGAGGGATGTGGTGAGCGACGTGTTCTCCAGATTGTGGGATAAACAGCTGGTTCCAGACCGGGCTTACCTGATGCGGAGCGTGAAGAATGCCTGCATCAATCTTATAGCCAGAAAGAAGAGAGATGAAAGACTGAAACGGCTTCTCCCTCTCTCGGAAGAGAAATTGACGGAGGAAGAACCTTCTCGTCTGGAAGAGCGATGGCAGGCTGCGGTGGATTGCATCGACCATGACCTGACCGACCAGACTGCTTCCGTCATCCGATTGTGCTATCGGGAAGGAATGTCGTATAAGGATACGGCGGAGGAGCTGGGCATCAGCGTCTCGGCAGTGAACAAGCATATCGTGAAAGGTTTGCGAACGCTCAGAGAAAAGTTGAAAGGAAAATAATCCGTCATTCGTTCCGACGGATTTGCAATCCGTCGTTAAAAAAGGTTTGACCTCTTTATTTTGCGGATTTGCAATCCGCTTATACAATAACCCTAAAATGAAGAAAGGAAAAGAAAATGAAACATGAATTATCTGACATAGATCCTCTGAAGATGGATTCTCAGAAATGGGATTTGCTCCTCGATCTCCTGGAGCATCCCGAAAAGTATTCCGAAACCCAGAAGGATGAACTTCTGGGTGATGAGGAAGTGGATGAACTCTATCAGCAGCTGATAGAGACCCGACAGTCTCTGGATTTCGCCAAGTCGAAGGAAAAGATGAAGATGCCTTCTATTGATGCAGAATGGGAGAAGCTGAAAGACGAGATGAAACTGAAAGAAAAGCAGCAGAAAGAAGAGATGAGTCAGAATGCAGAAACCCAGCAAACCGCCAAGTTGTTTCCTCTCTGGAGCCCGATGAGAAAGGTGGCTGCCGTTGCAGCCGTCCTTGTCGTCTCCGGCATCACCTTTGCTGCTATTCATCTGGTAACCCGTTCTCATCAACCATCTGATAAGAACAATACCGAACTCGTGACATCCCATAAGGATTCTATCCAGCAGGTTTCTGCTCCTCAGAAATCCAACATAGAAGAAAAGACAGATTCTGCAAGTCTTGCCCAGCTCCCATTGGTTTACGAAAATGCTGAGCTTCAGAATATCCTGACTCCTATTGCCGGGCATTTCCATCTCCAGGTAACTTATCAGAACGAGTCGGCTCGCCACATCCGTCTCTTCCTGCAACTGGAGAAGAACATGAGTCTGGATGATATCATCGAACTGATGAATCATTTTGAGAAAGTGAATATTCGTCATGAAGGTCAAACTTTAATCGTGGAATAAGATGAAAAGATTAAGATATATCATGCTGCTGGCAGGTCTGATGAGCCTTTCTCTTCAGACCATCTATGCCCAACGCATCACCCGCAGCTTCCGCAACACTTCTATGTCAGAAGCGCTCACCATCCTTGCCAAGAGCACCAAGGATTACCATATCAACTTTATGTATGATGAACTGGAGGATTTCACGGTTACCACAAGTATCGTGAAGAGAACTGCTCCGGATGCCATCCGCCAGATTATGGGCTTCTATCCGATGAAGATGACGATAGATGGCGAGAACATCTTTGTGGAGTGTACGCAGAAGACTCCCACCAAGATGATAGGTCGCATTGTGGATACGCATCATCGCCCTGTAGATTTCGCCAATATAGCCCTGCTGAATGTTCGTGACTCTTCATTGATTAATGGTGGCGTGACGAATGAGAACGGCCAGTTCGTGATTCCCTGCGGAGCCAGAAAGGCGATAGTAAGAGTTAGTTGCGTGGGCTATCATACCGCTGTTGATACTTATAATACAGGTAAGATAGGTTCAATTACTCTGAAGGAGGCAACGATGAACCTGCAGAAGGTGATTGTGAAGGCGGTTCGCCCTAAGACAAAACTGACTCGCGAGGGATTCCAGACCCAGGTGCAGGGTACGATACTGAGTGATGCAGGTATGGTTGCCGACTTGTTGAAGCAGGTTCCAAGAGTGCGTGTAGATAAAGATGGAAACTGTTCGGTGTTTGGAAAAGGCACACCGGAGATTTATGTCAATGGCAGAAAGCTGACCGACAAAAATGAATTGCAAACCATATCTTCAAAGGATGTGAAGAACGTGACGGTTATCACGACTCCTGGAGCGCAGTATGATGCCCAGGTCAATTCGGTGATTCGTATTACTACGGTCAAGAAGCAAGGTTATGGATGGAGTGGAAATTTCCAGGCAAAATATGGTTTTGCCATGAAGAATGCCTGGCAAGAGCAGGCTAATCTCAATTACCGTGTGGGTGGACTGGATGTATTCGGTGGATTGATGTGGTCAGATTACTATTCTTATGATAAGTTGGGATTGGATGAATATATCAATGGAAATCAGCATCAGATATATCAAAAATCTGCAGGGCGCATAGATGCTAGAAATTATGGACCTGATGCCAATCTGGGTTTCAATTATGAATTCAACGAAAATCATACCATCGGTCTGAAATATAAGTTTGGTTCTGGCTATACCAAGTATTTTACTGTTAGGCAGAACTATTCCATCTTTCAGGATGGAGTTCACCAGGGAGATGTAAATTATCTCAACGATGAGTCAGATTCCAAGCAGACTCCTTTTCATCAGGCTGACTTTTATTATGATGGTAAGATAGGCAAGTGGAGTATAGACCTGAATGCATCTGCTATGTGGCGGACGAAAGACCAGATACAGAAAGCCACAGAAACCAGTTCTGAGTTGGGCGACCAGATTGTATGTTCAGATAGTCATACCAAAGGAAAGTTGCTTGCTGGTAAATTGGTTGTTTCTTATCCTTTGACCGACCAGTTGAACATAGACTTTGGTTCGGAATACACAAATTCTGATAGTCATACCAACAACCAGAACGAGGGTGGTGTGGCTGCATCCAATGATTCCAGAATCAAGGAACAGAACATAGCCGCTTTTGCTGAGGCTGCATGGTCGTTGGGAGATTATTCCCTGAATGCCGGTGTGAGATATGAGCATGTAAAATCAGACTATTATGCCGAAGGAGTGCTCAATCCGGATATGAGCAGAAAGTATGATAATGTATTTCCTAATGTATCCTTGGGATATGACAAGGGCAAGTGGCATTCTTCGTTGAGTTTCACGGCGAAGACCTATCGACCAAGTTACTTCCGTCTTTCCGGTTATACCCGATATACGAGTCGTCATTCCTATGAAAGCGGTAATCCGAACTTGCGACCAAAGGATGCCTTTCATCTGGAATGGGATGCGCAATATTCCTGGCTGAGTTTCTCTGCTGAATATATCTACAACAAGAATGCCTCGGTATATATGATGAAGCCATTCCAGGGCAATAAGGATATAGCCCTGTCATATTACGAGAATGTAGATAAGATTCAGAACCTGAAGTTCTATCTTGAGGCTACTCCGGTGATAGGCTTATGGCATCTTGACTATACGGTAGGTCTGGTCAATCAGTTCTTTGATGCCAGCAAATACGTCAGCGACTATAATGCCAACCGTCCTTCTCTCTATCTGGATTTGGAGAATACCTGGGTATTGCCACATCATTGGAAGGCTAGATTAGAATACTCTTACCAGTCGCGTAATTATAGCGAATTGGGTGTCAACTATGCATGGAATTCCCTGGATGCGTCTATTTCCAAGTCGTTCCTGAACAACCGACTGGTTGTGAGACTGGAAGCAGAGGATTTGCTTCATGGTCAGAACGAGAGTTGGAAATATAATAATTCGTATGCGCACTTCACCAGAACCGGTATAGATAATACCCGCATGTTCTTGGTCAATGTAACTTATAACTTCAATGCCACCAAGAGCAAGTATAAGGGTACGGGTGCTGGTAATGCAGAAAAGAGCAGATTATAGCTATTTTTTAAAACACGGACAAATTCAATTTGTCCGTGTTATTTTTTTCTATGCTTCAGGCTAGGAGGGATGAAGAACTGGATGGAATTGGTAATTTGATGCAGTTATACAAATTTAACGGAAGAGATGTAATGGCTTTGGATAATAATGTGTACTTTTGTACTAGATAATGATGAAATAAAAACATATTGTAAGAATGAAGACGGTTTTTTGCTCTTTTGGACTGCTGATGGCTACTGTGCCCGTGTTTGCTCAGAACACCGGGAAGGACTCTATTGTCTCTACTAAAGCTTTGGATGATGTGGTGGTATCAGCCTCCAATATCAGTCGTGTGGGTGATCATCTCGTCATCTATCCCAACAGCCAGCAACGAAAACATGCGGTTAATGGATTCGGGGTGTTGGAAAACCTGAATATCCCAGGACTCATCATCGATGCAAAATCGAATCAGGTGGATGTGATGGGACTGCAAGCCACCTTGTATCTGAATGGGCAGGAATGCGACATCCGGGAAATACAGATGCTCCGTCCTCGTGACATCGAGAAGATAGAATATCATGATGCTCCATCGGGAAAATACGCCAAGGATAAGCTTGTCGTCAACTTCATCACCAAACAATACCGATATGGAGGATATGTGCAGGCTGACGGACTGCAGACGATAGGATATGACCATGGCGACTATAACGTTGCCACCAATTATGTAAAAGGTAACAATTCCTATACTGTGTTTGCTGGTGCAAACTATAGTCATGTGGATGGTACTGAGACCTGGAACAATGAGAACTATCAGTTTCCGCAATCCCTATTTGATAGGGAGAGCTATAGTAAGAATTCTTACCGGAACCATCAGGAATATATGCAGTTCCGCTATCAGAACCAGAAGGGAAAGAGATATTGGGTGGGCAAGTTTACGCTCGTCAATCTCTCTACTCCAAGAAATGCATCTTCTGGTTTTGCGAGGGAAAGCATAGAGACGGACATCTTCTCAAATATCCGGAAGAAGAGTCTGTCTCCTAAGATTGACCTGAACGCCAACTTACCATTAAGCAAGAATCAGACGCTTACTTTGGGAGTACATGGCAAGTATTCTGCCAACTCCTATCATCGTCTTTACCAGGAACAGCCTTTCGAGACAATGACCGATGAAGACGAGAAAGCGCTGTCGTTCCAGCTGTCTGCCATCTATAATTATTTCTCTCAAAAGCATTCCTTATCCGTGGAACTGTTTCATTACCACGATGTCTGGAATGCCGATTATTCCGGCAATTGCGAACTTTGGCAGCATTTGTGGAAAGGGGAGTCGTTGGCTTTCTTCTCCTATAATTTCCAGGCTAGCAGGCGCTTGAGCCTGAAAACCCGCATCGGATTGGATTGGCTTCAATATCATCTGCATGGAGACAACAGTTTTAGCCAGCTGTCTCCTCGCATCAATACGAATGTGCAATACCAGCTGAATAAGGGAATGCTCTTGTGGTCATTCAACTTTGTGAACTCCAATCATGGTATGGATGTCATCAACCGGGCTATGATTCAGGTCAATTCCCACATGATGGAAAAGGGAATGCCCGAACTGAAGAAATCACATGACATCAACACCTATTTATATTATATGGGGCGTTTCAACAGATTGAGTGTTTCTGCCATCGGACAATTCCGTTACAATCATCATCCTGTAACTGATGATTATTACCTGGATGAGGCAAACGGGAAAATAGTGAAGACTTACTCGAACGGTGGAAATGCTCAATATTATTCTGCTATCCTCGCTTTGCAGTACAAACTGTGTAAGTTTGCCAATTTGTCGGGAGATATCAGATATAACCATGCGGAGGTGAAGACTACCTGGTCGAAGCATAACAACAATTTGACGGGTAATCTTGGGTTGAATATGTTCATGGGTGATTTTGCTTTGAAGCCTTACCTGCATTTTGGCAAGAAGTCTTTGGATGAAGCTGCTTTGGTGATAAGCAAGACTCCTATCAACTATGGAATGTCGTGTTCTTACAGCAGGGGCAACCTCTATGTAGAACTTCAGGCAGTATCGCCTTTCAAAAAGCAGGAGAAGCGATATTGGCTGGATTTGCCTATCTACAGCTACAGTAAGAGCATCAAAGACCAGACGGCTTCGCAATATGCCAGCATCAAGGTTGCTTACTCCTTCGACTTTGGCAGGAAGACCCAAAAAGTAAAGAAGAATGTTAATAAGAACATAAACAGCTCTTTGTTAAGAGTGGAATAGAGTTTTATAAAACAAAAGATATAGGAACGGATGAAAATGTTAGATTTTAAGGTAAAAAGATTTGTTGGTATTATATTTCATTTGATTTTAGCTCAAATCTGTTTGGCACAGACTGGTATCGCTAACCAAAATTTTGGAAAGGATACTCTGCAATTAAGGGAGGTTGTTGTTAGAGCAACCCGCCCTTTGGCAAAGTTGAACAGCGAAGGGTTTGTGACAGAAGTCAAAGGTACCGTTTTGGAAAAACTTGGTTTTGCAAAAGATGTTATGGGTATGTTGCCTGGTGTACTGAATAATAATGGTTCCATTGAAGTTTTTGGCAAGGGAAAACCAGTCTTCTATATCAATGGACATATTGTCCGCAATAATATAGAAGTTGAGCAATTGAAGGCTAACCAAATAGATAAGATAACAGTTATAACGAATCCAAGTTCACGTTATGCATCAACCGTAGGTTCCATCATAAAGATAACAACCATTAAAAAGGTTGGGGATGGTTTCTCCTTTGATAACATCGCTACTTTTGGTTGTCGTAATTATCTGTATGGCAAAGACAATTTGGACTTGAACTATAGAATTGACAATTTGGATGTTTTTGGAACGTTGGGATTTGAGAAAGGCAAGAATACGAACTCTAGCAAAAATGTTCAGAATTCATGGCTCTCGTCACATCATCAGCAGAATACGACTATGAAATCGACACAGCACTCAAAGTTGATTGATGGTAAATGGGGATTTGATTTTTCTTCATCTCCAAAACTCTCATTTG
>ERZ507620.142-NODE-142-length-15861-cov-7.06042_pt1 | contig 15861 bp, 10 predicted proteins | sample MGYA00513427_ERZ507620 | MGnify/ENA metagenome assembly ERZ507620
GTTTGCAGATATAAAGATTTTCACCTCTTTATTTTTCCAAGTGCAAATATAATAGAAGGGGCAGAAGCTCTTAGCCCAGGGCAGCGCCCTGGGTATAGTAACAGTCAGCAATGCGCCCTGTAAGGGCAAAAGCTTTATAAATTTCCGTGTGAGTGTTTTAAAGCTTTTGCCCTTACAGGGCGACAGGTTCGCGAACATGATAACCCAGGGCGCTGCCCTGGGCTAAGAGCTTCTGCCCTTTCAGGGCGTGCTGCTTCCAAGAGTTTCTGCCCTTTACCTTTGCCTTACCCTTCGGCCAGCGATTTTCAATTCCCTTCGACCGGTGACCGTTGGTTCAGGGCGTATTGGGTAATTCCTTCCGTACAGTTCGAAAAACTTTAGCACCTACTCTTCCTGTATGTAAAGAATGCCAATACAAACTATGAATAAGAAGAAAGATTAACAAGCTGGATTAGGAATAAAATCACATAAGCCGTTCTGTAAGAGACCATCAGGTGGTCTGTCTTGCCCGTCAAGTGGGCACTCAGTGAACAAGCGACGGGCATCGACTGAACAAGCGACGGGCATAAACAGAACAAGTGATGGGCATTGATTGCCCGTGCGGTGTTCACAGAGTGCCCAAAAGTCAGGCGATTCTTGGGCACTCCTTGCAGATCGGCGGCTTTGCTTTTATGCATAATGCCTCATGACGATTTTGTGATACTTAGATGACGTTTTTTATGATACTTCTATCAGATTAATGATACTTCTATGATACTTCTTGTAAGATAATCCGAAATGTATCATTCTTCTATCTTATTATATATCAGTTATTTATCTCTACGTTCTGCCAAATAATGATACTTTGATACTTTTTTTCATAAAAAACTTTTTTCGTACGAACACATACTCAACGGTAAATCCAAAAAGTATCTGATATGAAATCTTATAGATACAAAAAAAATACATCACGATGTAAACTTTACCACAAAAAAAGAATAATCCCATATTTTCTGCTTAATTTTTCAATATTACTAAGAAGAAAAGAGAAATAATTTGTTTTTTCAAAGAAAAGTCTTAACTTTGCCTACATAAATAAAGAAAAAGAGGGTGTGTCATAAGTCTGTGACACACCCTCTTTATTGTATAAGGAGTGGAGCTGGAGGGATTCGAACCCTCGTCCGCACAAGGAAACCATACGCTTTCTACACGCTTATTCCAGCCTTTGGTTTTCGTGACATGGCAAGACCTGGACCACCAACCATGCCCTTATCCTCTAAAATTTCACACTTGCAACGAGGCCTACAAGAGCTATTTCCGATTTACCTGCACCGCTTGACCAACAAGATTCGGAACCACATCCGTTGAGCGATGTCCCGTTCCATCACCTTGTGACGGAATAAAGCCAATCTACTGTACTTCGATTAGGCAGCGAGAGCGTAGTTATTTTCGCCAATTAATTGTTCGTTCACTAAGATTTAGGAGGTAGCCAACGAGCCTCCGCGTGCTTACGTACCATCTCATCTCGCCGTCAAATCCAGTCAACCCCGAATCTGCTTGCTTCTTTCATGATGGGAAGATACAAACATCCCAATAGCCACTCACTCGTAACTATTGGGATGCAAAGATAGGACGATTATTTGAAATCTCCAAATATTTTTTCAGTTTTTTATGCTTTAACAGCGCTAAAAGACAACTTAGTACGACTAAAGAATGAAATCAGCGCTTGAAATTGATGGTCTGAGAGAACTTGGTACTCATCACCTTGCCTCTCTCCGAACCAGGATTCCACTTGGTGCGACTGCCAATGGCTGTTATGGTACGGATGGCTTCCACAGAAAGCACGGTCTTGACCTGTATCTCAACGTCTTTCTGCTCGGAAGGACTCAACTTAGAGAAGGCTGCACCCGAGAGAGGCTGACCCTGATATTCCTTCACGGTGATATCCGACAAATTGCCTTCCTCGTCGACGATGAAAGAAAGCTTCACCTTGGCAGTGGCATGATACTTCTTTGCCACCTCTGGGAACTGGAGCTCTTCAGAGATAGCCTTACTCAAGGCTTTCATTCCACCGGGATACTCTGCCGGCTGAATATAGGGAGTCATCTTGCCCGCGGCTACAAGCTCGGCAAGCTTCTTCTCCATGTTGGCTGCCACTACTGTGGTATATGCCACCTTGCCCTCAGGGTCGATGAGATACATGGTAGGAATCCACTGGATGTTGTAGGCCTTGGAGATGTTGGTTTCCTTCCACTTCTTGTACTCGCTGAACATGCTCCACTTAATCTCATTCTCAGCGCGGAAAGCCTTCAACTTCTCCTTGTCGGTATCGAAGGACACGCCGATGAGTTTTACCATGTTGCGATATTTCTTATAGATATTCTTCACCGCTGGAATCTCCTTGCGACAGTCGGGACACCAGGTTGCCCAGAAGTCGAGCACTACCCAACAGCCAGGACGCAACAATGTGCCTTCCTGATGGGTGCTGTAAGAAGACAAAGAAAGAGCAGGCTGGTCGGCTTTGGCTTTCTTGAGTACAAAATCGGGAGCCTGAGTTCCCACTTTGAGCAAACCCTGAGTGTACTTGGCATCAAGGTCGTCGGCACTCTGTGCCGATGCTCCTAAGCTGCATACGGCAAGCAGGAGCAATGAAAAGATTGTTTTCTTCATAAGTTGTTTATACATTATTATATATATGACCTTTATTTCTTCGTTGCCTTCACGAAATAGGTAATGAGGAGGGCATAAGCGATGAGCGAGCAGACCTCAGACAAAGGATTGGTCCACCAACTGTCGGCAATACTTACCTCGATGCCACCAAACTTGAGCAGCGCACTCACCACACCCATCAAGGCACCACCGGCAATGAAACCACTGGCAATGAGTGTTCCCTTCTCGCCACGCTCCTTGTTTACCTGAGCGTCCTTAGAACGGGAAGTGATCCACCAGTTAATGGCTCCACCTACAACAAGAGGCACATTGAGTTCGAGAGGGATAAACATACCCAAGGCAAAAGCCAAGGCTGGAATCTTGAAATAGGTAAGCACGATGGCCAACAAGGCTCCGATGCCATAAAGCACCCATGGTGCTCCCACTCCATTCATCAACGGATCGATGACTGCAGCCATGGCATTGGCCTGAGGTGCTGCCAATGAGCCTGAAGCGAAACCATAAGTCTCGTTCAAGAGCATCATCACACCGCCTACAGCAGCTGCACTCACCAAGGTGCCAAGGAACTTCCAGCTCTCCTGCTTCTTGGGAGTGGTACCCAACCAATAACCTATCTTCAAGTCGGTAATGAACGAGCCAGCCACAGAAAGTGCAGTACACACCACACCACCCATGATGAGAGCTGCCAACATACCGCCAGGACCTTTCAATCCTACAGCCACCATCACCACAGAGGCAAAGATGAGGGTCATCAACGTCATGCCCGAGACAGGGTTACTGCCCACGATAGCGATGGCATTGGCGGCAACAGTAGTAAAGAGGAAAGCAATAACGGCTACCAGCAGAATGGCGATAACGGCAAAGAGCAAGTTACCATCCATCACACCAAACCAGAAGAAGAGGAAGGTGACAAGAATGCAGACCAGCGAACCGACGCCGATGATCTTGAACGAGATGTCGCGCTGAGTACGCTTCACCTCCGCATCGACCCCACTCTTTCCTTTCAGCTCCTTGGCTGCCAAACCGACAGCTCCCTTGATGATGCCCCAGCTCTTGATGATACCAATGATACCAGCCATGGCAATACCACCGATACCGATGCTGCGGGCATAGGCACGGAAGATCTCCTCAGGAGACATGGCTCCTACGGTAGATGTAATGGAAGGATCCCAGGCATTGAGCACCTGATCGTGGAAAAGCAGACTCATACCAGGAACGATGAGCCACCATACAGCCAAAGAGCCAAAACAGATATAGAGGGCATACTTGAGACCCACGATGTAGCCCAGACCGAGCACGGCAGCACCCGTATTCACCTTGAACACAAGCTTTGCCTTGTCGGCAAGGTCGCAGCCCCATCCGATGACACGGCTTGTGAAGTTCTCGTTCCACCATCCGAAGCTTGCCACGATGAAGTCGTACAAACCTCCCACCAGTCCTGCTATGAGCAAGGGCTTGGCCTGATCGCCACCCTTGGCTCCGCTGACAAGCACCTGTGTGGTGGCTGTGGCCTCAGGGAAAGGATACTTGCCATGCATGTCGCTCACAAAGTACTTGCGGAAAGGTATGAGGAACAGGATGCCCAGGACTCCTCCGAGGGCAGAAGCTAAGAATATCTTCATAAACGAAGTGGTCATCTCGGGATACTTGGCCTGCAGAATATAGATGGCTGGCAGGGTGAAGATGGCTCCCGCCACCACGGCACCCGAACAGGCTCCGATACTTTGTATGATCACATTCTCGCCCAAGGCCTTGTTGCGCTTGGTGGCTGTGCTCACACCTACGGCAATAATAGCGATAGGGATAGCTGCCTCGAACACCTGTCCTACCTTCAGTCCAAGATAGGCTGCTGCCGCCGAAAAGATGACAGCCATCACAATACCCCAGGTTACCGACCATGCATTGACCTCAGGATAAGCCTTGTCGGGACCCATCAGGGGCTGATACTGCTCACCGTCCTTCAACTCGCGGAAGGCATTCTCGGGGAGATTCATTTCTTCTTTCATCGTGTCAAAAATAAAATATGTGTTACGTATAAAATATGATTAACCAATCATTATTTCTCTATCGTAATGGTATACTCGCTCATGAAGCTGGCACCTGGCTGCAGGCTGTTCATGAGATACTTGTCCTTGAACTCGCCGTCGTACTCAGCCCAGTCGTGAAGACCATACCAAGGTTCGATGCACACGAATGGAGCATGCTTGCCTGTAGGACTCCAGATACCAACAGCAGGAGTCTTGATGTCGAGTGAGACGTGAGGCTGACCTGCCTCGTCGAGAAGAGTGATCTTCTTAAGCTGACAGCGGTCGAAGATGACGGCATCGTCAGCAAAGCTGTCCTCGGTAAATGCCCAAACACCATTCTCGGTAGGCACCTTGTGATAGCCCTCTACCACGCAACCGCCCACATTGCCATAGAGGCGCTCTGGCTCAGGGTTGTCGAACTTCAACTGTCCCTTCAGTTCCTTACCCTTTTCGGCACCAGGAACGAGGAAAGCGGGATGACCGCCAATCTGGAAGAAAATTTGCTTGTCGTCGGTATTGGCAACATGCCAGATTACATGCAGTTTCTTACCCTCCAGACGATAAGTGATGGCTAAGTTGAAGTGATAAGGATAGTCCTTGAGTGTGGCCTCGCTGTCGGTCAGGGCGTAGGAGATTCGGTCTTCGCCCTTGCTGATGAGCTGAAACTCAGTATCACGGGCAAAGCCATGGCGTCCCAACTGATACTCCTTGCCGTCGATACGGTATGTATCCTTCCACAAGCCGCACACAATAGGGAAAAGTATAGGAGAATGGCGATTCCAGTACTGCTCGTCGCCGTCCCAAAGATATTCGTTACCTTGAGCATCCTTGATGCTCTGAAGTTCTGCTCCAAGAGATGAAATCTCTACTGTGAGCTGGTCGTTCTTGATCTGTTCCATTTTGTTTTATGTTGTTTGGTTATTTTGAATGTATTCAAGGTTTGCGTAGGAGAAACTCGCTACTTATCCGCAAAGGTACAATTTATTTTCGAAAAAGTGACAATAGCAACCATTTCTTTTGCTATTTTTTCTCTTTTCTCGAATAAAAGATGTACTTTTGCAGCCCGAAATAAATCGGATAATACCTCACACTCGCCAACAGAGTGGAGCTGGAGAAAAAAATAGTAAAACAACACAAAAAGAAATGGAACAACAACCTTCTGGCAACAACACATTGAAAGGTTTTTCAGCTGCCATAGTGGCTGCAGTCTGTTATGGTACGAATCCTTTAGGAACCCTCAAGCTGTATGAAGACGGATTCAACTCGGGTACGGTACTCAGCTATCGGTATGGTCTGGCAGTTCTGATGTTCGCTCTTGTCATGCTGATACGCAAAGAGAGTTTCGCCATCAAATGGGGACACGCCATCAAGTTTGCACTCTTGGGCACCTTCTTCGCCCTGTCGTCCATCACCCTTTACGTGAGCTTTCATTACATGGCAGCAGGCATCGCGAGCACCCTGCTCTTCGTCTACCCCATCATGACAGCCTTGCTGATGACGGCTTTCTTCCATGAGAAGGTGACATGGAGCACATCGATGGCCATTCTGCTTGCCGTAGCAGGAGTAGGAATGCTCTACCAGGGTGACGGTGACGCCAAACTCAGCACGGCTGGTTTTGCCTTGGTCATGGCATCATCATTACTCTACTCCATCTACATCATTGCCGTCAACCAATGGCAGACTACCATGTCGAGCCTGAAGTTCACCTTCTGGATTTTGGTGTTCTGCTTCATAGCAATATTGGTGTTTTCGTGGTTGTCGGGCGACAGCCTGCAGATGCTCCACACTCCTATGCAATGGGGGTGCGCCCTGCAGTTGGCTCTTCTGCCTACGGTGCTCTCGCTCTTCTTCATGACGATTTCAATCAACCTGATAGGCTCCACCCCTTCCGCCATCATGGGGGCTCTCGAACCTGTAACAGCTGTATGTATCGGTGTGCTTATCTTTGGCGAGGCATTCTCGTTGCGCTTGGGCATCGGCATTCTGCTCATCCTGGCAGGTGTGGTTCTCATCATTCTAAGAAAAAAGAAATCTTGAAAAAAGGAAAATGTTCTGACATAACATGATTACCATTCTATGAACGATTTACAACATATTCCGGCATCACAACCGGACGAAAGACAACTGTCAGTTAAGCATTTGTCACATCACCAGGCAACATTCCATACTCATCCTTGAAACACTTGGTGAAATAAGAAGGTGAAGAGAAACCCACCTCGTAAGCCACCTCAGAGATGTTCATGCTGTTGGCTTCGAGCAGACGACGGGCCTTGGCAAGACGAGCCTTGCGCAAAAGGTCGACTACCGACGAGCCGGTGATGGCCTTCACCTTACGATAAAGCTGCACACGGCTCAGTCCTATCTCAGCTCCGATATCCTCGACACCAAAATCGCTGTTACCCATGTGCGACTTGATGATGTCGTGCAACTGCTTGACAAAAGCCTTGTCACGGTCGTCCAGTCTGGACACCTCCTCTGTTTCTTTTCCTTCGGCAGCACCCTGCGCAAAGAGCTGACGCAGATGGGCACGCTGGTGCAACAGATTTTCCACACGAGCCAGAAGCACCTTGCTATGGAAAGGCTTGGTGATGTAAGAGTCGGCTCCCTGCTCATAACCTTCTGCACGATGCTCTTCCAGATTCTTTGCTGTGAGCATGATGACTGGAATGTGCGAGGTGGCGGTATTGGTCTTCAACTGCTGCGTAAACTCCAGTCCATCCATGACTGGCATCATCACATCGCATATCACCAGATCGGGCACTTCCTTACGGGCTATCTCAAGTCCCTCCCTACCATCAGATGCCTCGAGCACAAAATAATAGTCCTGCAAGAGAGTTCGCTCATATTGTCGGATGTCGTTATTGTCGTCTATGATCAGTATGGTGGGCTTTTCGCCATGCTCGCTGATAATTTGCTGCAATTTGCCGCCATGACGTTCTCCGTCGTCGATATACTGCAACGAACCGTCATCGCTGAAAGAAGAGGACTTATCGGCAGCTTCCGACTGTGGTTCTTCCACAAAACCTTCTTGCTGTCGGGGCAGCAGGACGATAAAGCAAGTGCCTTTTCCTGGTTCACTCTCTACCCTCACCTCACCATGATGCAACTCTACGAACGACTTGACCAAAGCCAGTCCGATGCCCGTACCACTCGCCGCACCCTTGGCCTGGAAAAAGCGCTCGAACACCTTGGTGAGTTCTTCCTTGTCGATGCCTTTACCCGAATCCTTCACCTCTATACGGAGCCGTTCTCCCTCATCCGCCAAAGACACATGAATAAAGCCACCTGCAGGGGTGTACTTCAAGGCATTGCTCAGAAGATTGAAGACTATACGGGCGAGTTTCTCCTTGTCGGCCACGACATCGGCAGAAGAGAAATGCGAGGTATCCAAATGCAACTGTATCTTCTTACGCTGTGCAGTCATGGCAAAGTCGCCCGTCCACTGCTGCAAGGCCTCTGGCAAATCGAAACGGCTCAAACTCAGTTCCATTTTGCCGTTCTGTATCTTACGGAAGTCGAGTATAGAGCCTACCAACTGCTGCAACGACAGAGCATTGCGCTGCACCATCTGCAAAAGTTCCCTGCTCCTACCCTTGATGGAACGGTCGTCGAGCAACATCTCCACAGGGTCGGCAATAAGCGTCAAAGGTGTACGGAGTTCATGACTGATATTGGTGAAGAACACCAGTCGCGAATGTGTCAGTTCGAGCACCTCCTCGTTGAGTCGCTTCAACTCGTCATTGCTCTGGGCAAGCTGTTCGTTAAGACGGGTCTTGACAAGATAGCTGCGGAACATATAAATTGCCACTACTACGATGAGCACTACCAACAGAACAAGTCCCAAGGTAAAGAACCGCTGCACATGATAGGCTGAGTTGTATTGAGAAACCTTCCGGTGCAGCATGTCAAGACTGCTGCGCTGCTGCTCGCTGTCCTTCGCCTCCATCAGAATCAGTTCGGCATTATTCCGGGTTACAATCGATGTGGGCAGATAGTTGTCGCGGGCAAATGGCTCATGACGCAAGATCTTCATAGCCAGAGCTATCACCTCGTCGCCCTTAGTAGGATAAAGCATGGAAGCCTCCAACACTCCTTGTCTTACCAACTCAAGTCCGCCATGCTTACCTGCCAAACCGTCTACGCCCACAAAACGACATTTGTCCTGCAAGCCATGCTCACAGGCTACTTTATAGGCACCATAAGCCATGCGGTCGTTCTGCGCAAACACATAATCGAAGTCCTGTGTCTTGGACAATACTCGTTTCATCACCTCCGAACCGCTCTGCTCCTTCCAGTCACCCGATTCGGAAGCCACAATCTGCAAATCGGGATAGGCATTCAAAGCATCAACAAAACCGCGATGGCGGTCGATGGCAGGAGAAGAATCATCAAGACCACGTATCTCAACGATACGTCCCTTTCCATTCAGGCGCTGGGCGATATAATCGCCAACCAATTTACCCAACAGATAGTTGTCACAACCGATAAAAGCTGTATACTTCTTCGATTGCGTCTTACGGTCGACAAGAATCACAGGAATGCCCTTCTGCTGTGCTCTTTCGAGGGCAGGCGAAATGGCATTCACCTGATTGGGAGAAACGATGAGCAGACTGACACCCTGGTCGATAAAGTAATTGATCTGCGACAGCTGACTGTCATTGTCGTCATCGGCAGAAGCCAGACGCACCTCTACTGAGTCATTAAGATACTCGGCTGTCCTCAACTCGCTGTTCAGTTTCTCTCGCCAAGTATCCATAGAGCATTGCGAAACACCGATAATATACTTCTTGGGCTTGTTGGCACACGAGCAAAGAAGCAGGCTACATAATATAATAAGGTATAGAGAACCTATACGAAAGTTCCATTTAGTAGTCATATCACTTAAGTTAAAATAAAGTCATATTCGTTTTCATCCGCAAAAATACGAATATTTTTGAGAAACAAAGGCATCTTTGCATTTTTTTAGATTTCCACAAAACTATCATGCAACAATTAGAAAGCCACCAGAAAGACTTTCCTATTCTTTCTTTGACTATCTAAAAACGAAAAAAGCACTTGAGAACTAATGTTCACAAGTGCTTCTTCGTAGCGGGACCGGGCTACGATCCCGGGACCTCCGGATTATGAATCCGACGCTCTAACCAACTGAGCTATCCCGCCATCCGAGCAAACCATTGCTTGTTTGCGGGTGCAAAGGTAATACAAAGTTTTGAACTGAGCAAATTATTTCGAAAGAATTTTGCAAAAAAGTAATATTTTTGCTTTTTATTCTCTTCCGAAAGATACTACACCTTATTATATATATAGCAGCATTATATATTCAACTTCCGCAAGTAAGCAACACACAACACGAAGGGACAGAAGCTCATAGACCAGGGCGTGCTACTTCCATATAAGCCTAAGACCTTCAGGGCGTGTGCTTCTGTAAACCTATGATCGTAAGTCTACGTGAATTATAAATAGGTAATAACTGAGTCAACTCATATTATCAATAACGAAAAAATAATTCGACCACAGGACAAATCTTCGTTCCGTAACACGGAACGGAGATTTTTGTTGCTAAAGCAAAACATTTATACAGCATAAGAGCAAGATTTCTCCAGTATGAAGCCAACATTTCATTGGGACTTAAGGCTGACAACACGAGTAAAGCAACTGAAACAATCAGTTCTCCCTATGGGTGCTGAGTAGCGGCAAACATGATTTAAATATATAAAAAAACAAAAAAAGAATGATTTTTGAGTTTTTTATGTTACTTTTGCAAGCTGAAATGAGAATCAAGAAATTAGATATATTCATCGCGAAGCAATTCGGACTGCTTTTCGTGGGAACATTCTTCATCTGCCAGTTTGTGCTGATGATGCAGTTCCTGTGGAGATACATCGACGAACTGATAGGTAAAGGTTTGTCGGTGGAAGTCATGGCGCAGTTCTTCTGGTACATGGGACTCATGCTTGTACCACAGGCCCTGCCTTTGGCCATTCTGCTCTCTTCGCTAATCACCTTCGGCAACCTGGGAGAAAGTTCTGAGCTGACAGCCATCAAGGCCGCAGGCATCTCGCTGATGCAGGCTTTCAGGTCGCTCATCATCATCACGGTTCTTGTGATGGTCAGCTCGTTCTACTTTCAGAACAACATCGGGCCCAGCTCCAACATGAAGCTGGCACAGCTTCTCATCTCGATGAAACAGAAGAGTCCTGAGTTGGAAATCCCTGAGGGAATCTTCTATGACGGAATCCCCAACTGCAACCTCTACGTACAGAAGAAAGACCTCAAGACGGGCAAGTTGTACGGCATCATGATCTATCGCATGACCAACAGCTATGAGGATGCCGCCATTATCCTCGCCGACTCGGGTATGCTGCAGAGTACGGCCGAGAAGAAACACCTCGTACTGAGCCTGTACAGCGGAGAATGGTTTGAGAACATGCAGAGCAGCGAGCTTGCCAACAGCGCCGCAGTGCCCTACCGAAGAGAGACCTTCATCTCGAAGAAAATCGTGCTCGATTTCGACAACGACTTCAGCCTCACCGATGCCAGTTCGCTGTCAAACAATGCCAAGGCGAAGAGTCTTGCCAAGATAGAACACGACATCGACTCCATCAACCAGTCGTACGACTCGATAGGAAGAATGTACCTGGCTGATGCCAGAATAAGATACTATCACCAGCCATTCATGAGCAAGCAAGACTCGCTACAGGCTGTGAAAAAAGCTGCTGCAACAAAGGTGAATATCGACTCTCTGTTCGAGAAGATGCCTACAGAACGCAGGCTGTCGGTTGTAAACTACGCTTCATCCGACGTGCAGCAAGCCATGAACGACCTCGACTTCAAGAGTATGATCACCAATGTGGGCGACCGACTGATAAGAGACCACAAGATAGAGGCCATCAACAAGTTCACGCTGGCGTTGTCGTGCCTCATCTTCTTCTTCATCGGAGCACCGCTGGGTGCCATCATCCGAAAAGGAGGATTGGGATTCCCTGTCATCATCTCGGTGCTGGTTTTCATCACCTTCTTTATTCTCGACAACACTGGATACCGAATGAGCCGAAGCGGAATTTGGGCTATATGGTTTGGAAAAGGACTTGCCACTGCCGTACTGGGACCTTTAGCGGTATTCGTCACCTACAAGGCAACCAACGATTCGACGGTATTCAACATAGATATGTACAAAGAGTTTATATTCAAGCTTTTGGGAATACGACTCAAACGACATATCTTTGGCAAGGAGGTCATCATCAACGACCCAGCATACACTGAGGACGCCGTCAAGCTGAAACACATCAACGAAGATATCGAGGCATACAACAAGGAGCACAGACTCAAGAAATGGCCCAACTTCATCAATGTGTTCTTCAAATATCAGCCCGATCATGAGATAGAGCGCATCAGCAACGAACTGGAAGCAGTGATAGAAGACTTGTCGAATACAAAGAACAAATTTATCCTGCACAACATCAACCAGTATCCCGTACTCTCGCCCAAGGCTCACACACGCCCATTCGAACGTAAATGGCTCAATATCCTGGCAGCCCTCATCGTTCCTTTAGGCACTGTGCTCTACCTTAGAATGTGGAGTTTCCGCCTGCGACTGTACAGAGACCTGAAAGTGGTGACGCAGGTGAACAACGACATCATCATGAGAACTAAAGAAATGTAACTATATATATATAATTAAGGTATCAATTAGAAAATGGAAGACGTAAGATTGAATAGCATAGAAGAAGCCGTAGAAGACTTCAAAGAAGGAAAATTCGTTATCGTAGTAGACGATGAAGACCGAGAAAACGAGGGCGACCTCATCATAGCAGCAGAGAAGATAGACGCAGAGAAGGTAAACTTCATGCTCAAGCATGCACGTGGCGTGCTCTGCGCACCTATCACCATCAGCCGATGCGATGAGCTGGATCTGCCCCACCAGGTTTCAGAGAACACATCCATGCTTGGAACTCCATTCACCGTCACCATCGACAAACTCGAAGGATGCAGCACTGGAGTATCTGCACACGACAGAGCTGAGACCATCAAAGCCCTTGCCGACCCCAACTCCACATCCAAGACCTTTGGACGTCCAGGACATATCAACCCACTATATGCACAAGACAACGGAGTGCTGCGCAGAAGCGGACATACCGAGGCCGCCATCGACCTTTGCAAGATGGCGGGACTCTACCCTGCCGGCGCACTGATGGAAATCATGAACGAAGATGGCACCATGGCCCGCCTGCCACAACTCCTGAAGTTTGCTAAGGAATGGGGTTTGAAAATCATCTCCATCAAAGACATGATAGAATACCGACTCAAGAAAGAGTCGCTGATAGAAATAGGTGAAGAGGTAGACCTGCCTACAGAATACGGTCACTTCCATCTCATTCCTTTCCGCCAGGCAAGCAACGGACTGGAGCACATGGCCCTCATCAAGGGAGAATGGAAAGAAGACGAGCCTATCCTCGTACGTGTTCACTCATCTTGCGCCACCGGCGACATCCTGGGAAGCAAGCGCTGCGACTGCGGTCAGCAGCTTCACAAAGCCATGGAGATGATCGAGAAAGAAGGCAAGGGAGTTCTCATCTACATGCAGCAGGAAGGAAGAGGCATCGGTCTGATGAACAAGATTGCCGCCTATAAGCTTCAGGAAGAAGGCTACGACACCGTGGACGCCAACACCCATCTGGGTTTCAAACCCGATGAGCGCGACTATGGCTGTGGAGCACAGATGCTGCGCCATCTCGGTGTACACAAAATGCGCCTGATGACAAACAACCCTGTAAAACGTGTCGGACTGGAGGCCTACGGACTGGAAATCGTAGAGAATATCGCCATCGAGACCACTCCCAACAAATACAATGAGCGATACCTCAAAACCAAGAGAGACCGCATGGGACATGTGCTTCACCTGGGTTAAACATGGCAGAATGTAACAATTTAGACACAAAAAGTTAAATAATAATATGTTTCTTTCCGCAAAAGAAATAAAATGATTACTTTTGCAAGCGAATTATAAACATTGATATAAATTATGGCACAATTATCAGATCGTCTTAACAGATTGGCACCATCAGCAACGCTGGCGATGTCGCAGAAAAGTAGTGAAATGAAGGCTCAGGGAATCGACGTAATCAACATGAGCGTGGGAGAACCCGATTTCAACACACCTGACAACATCAAAGAGGCAGCCAAAAAGGCTATCGACGAAAATTACTCTCGTTACTCTCCTGTTCCGGGATACCCTGACTTGAGAAAAGCAATTGTTGCCAAACTGAAAAACGAGAACAATCTTGACTATACTGCCAATGAGGTAATCGTAGGTACTGGCGGCAAGCAGTGCGTCTGCAACGCAGTACTCGCCCTGGTAAATCCTGGTGATGAGGTCATCATCCCTGCACCTTACTGGGTAAGCTATCCACAGATGGTGAAACTGGCTGGCGGTGTACCTGTCATCGTAAACGCAGGTTTCGACCAGGACTTCAAAATGACAGCCGAGCAGTTGGAACAAGCCATCACTCCCAAGACCAAGATGCTCATCCTCTGCTCACCAAGCAACCCTACAGGTAGCGTCTATTCTAAGGAAGAGTTGGCAGCACTCGCTGATGTACTGAGAAGACACAAGGAAGTTTTCGTATTGGCTGATGAGATTTACGAACACATCAACTATATCGGCAAGCACCACAGCATCGCACAGGAACCTGACATGAAGGAACAGGTCATCATTGCCAACGGTGTATCAAAGGCTTATGCCATGACAGGTTGGCGTATCGGATTCCTCGCAGGTCCTGAGTGGATCATCAAGGGATGTAACAAACTGCAGGGACAGTACACCAGCGGTACATGTTCTGTGAGCCAGAAAGCAGCCGAGGCAGCCTATACACTCGACCAAAGTGCCGTAGAGAACATGCGCCAAGCTTTCGAACGCCGTCGCAACCTCATCGTAAAGTTGGCTAAAGAAGTACCAGGTCTTGAGGTGAACATGCCACAGGGAGCCTTCTATCTCTTCCCAAAATGCAGCAGCTTCTATGGCAAGAGCACAGGCGACCGTACCATCAACAATTCCACAGACCTGGCTATGTATCTCTTGGAAGAGGCTCACGTGGCCACTGTGGGAGGTGACGCTTTCGGAGACCCAGATTGTTTCCGTATGAGTTACGCCACAAGCGATGAGAATATCGTAGAGGCAATACGCCGAATCAAGGAGGCGTTGGGCAAGCTCAAGTAATCGAAAAGAAACAACAGCAAACGAATAAGAAATCGGTAAAAACGCACAATAAAAGCGTAGAAAACGACTTAAATAACGAGATATTGATTAAATACATTCAATATCTCGTTAAAACTTCTTAAATGCGTTTCGTGTTTTATTTTTAATTATTATCTTTGCCCTTAGTAACAGAAAAAACCAAACTTTGTCTTGACACAAATAAGGTCTACAAAACATTAGAGAAAAAACATTCAAATAATTTATTAACTAATAATTTAAAAAAAAGTAAAATTATGGCAACTACAAAACAAGCAGCCCCTAAGAAAAAATCTGAGGGCTTTCAGGGAGTAAGAGGCGCATTCTGGATCATCGTGGTATGTGCTATCATCGCATTCACTTTGTTCTTCACATGGTTCGGAAACGACATGCACTTCCAGGATCCAGGTGTACAGGATCACCCAGCAGACATTTGGGGTACTATCTACAAAGGTGGTGTAATCGTACCAGTTATCCACACATTGTTGCTCACAGTGTTGGCTATGACTATCGAGCGTTGGTTGGCTCTTAAGACCGCTACAGGTACAGGTGCTCTTCCTAAGTTCGTTGCAAACATCAAGGCAGCTTTGAACGCTAACGATTTCGCTAAGGCTGAGCAGCTCTGCAACAAGCAGCGCGGTACTGTAGCCAACGTTGTTATGGCTTCTTTGAACGCTTACAAGTCAATGGAGTCTGGCGCTAACGCTTCTTTGAAGAAGGCTCAGAAGGTAGCTAAGATCCAGCAGGCTCATGAGGAGGCTACTCAGTTGGAGATGCCTACTCTGACAATGAACTTGCCTATCATCGCTACAATCGTAACTCTTGGTACTCTTACTGGTCTTCTCGGTACTGTAACCGGTATGATCAAGTCATTCCAGGCCATGGGTGAAGGTGGTGGCGCTGACTCAGCAGCACTTTCTGTAGGTATTTCTGAGGCGTTGATCAACACCGCAT
>ERZ507620.146-NODE-146-length-15521-cov-8.24111_pt1 | contig 15521 bp, 12 predicted proteins | sample MGYA00513427_ERZ507620 | MGnify/ENA metagenome assembly ERZ507620
TTATTGTAGCCGATGCCTTGTTCATGATTGTTCTTCCAATAGCAGGCGGTCACGGAGGTGTAGTTATCTCCAAAAAAGCCGCCGATATGCACATTGCCGGTGCTACTACCTGTACTGGTTACGTTGCCCGTGGCATAGCAGGCACGAACGCCGTTTCCTCCGTTGAATCCCACCAGACTGCCGCCAGCGATATTCTTTCTGGGGTCTATTTCTAAGGTCACGTTGCCCGTGGCATAGCAAGCGGTCAGGGTGGCACCCCCATTCGTCTGACCTACCACGCCGCCGACATGGACCATTCCCTTCACTGTGGCCGAGGAGCTGCATCCGGTGATGGAACCTTCCCATTGAGCACCCACTACACCGCCGACGTACACCGTGCCGCTGACGCTGCCCGACACCGAGCAGTTTTCAATGGTGCCATCGCTATATCCTGCCACACCGCCGGCAAAGCCCGAACTGTGATTTTTTGTTATCTGTACGCCCTCCATCATCACGTTCTTCACCGGACCGGCATTACCGATAGAGCCGAACAGACCCACAAATTGGTCATTTGTCGTAACGGTCAGCCCCTTGATGGTATGACCGCCACCGTCGAAGGTGCCGGTGTATTTGTTGCTGAAACTTGTGCCTATCGGCGTCCAGTTTTTGCCTGTGAGGTCAATGTCTGTGTCGAGGGTAATGTTAATGTCGGTCTTACCTCCGTTCACTAATTTGGCTATATTCATCAGACCGTCGGCGGAGGTCACGGTGTAGCTGCCGTTGCTCTCTATGGTATAGCCAGGTCTTTTGCCGCAGCGAGGGAGACGGTGTAGGTATATTCACCGCCCGCCTGCCAGTCGGTAGCATTCTTCATCTTATAAACGAAGGTCTTGCCGTTAGTGAAGGTGCAGGTAATGAATGTCGTGCCAGCTGCCACACTTTGCGGGGCTACGATGGCGGTGTAGGTGTTGCTGCCCTTGTCATACGGGGTGATTTCGGCAGGGTTGTCGCCTTCGGTGGAGAGGCCCGTCAGTCGCACGGATGCCAGCCCCTCGGTGTAGTCCGTCAGAACGATGGTCACTCGCGCCGTGCGGTGGGTGAAGCGAAGCGTGGGGCTACCGTAGGTCACCGTCTGCCCGTCGGCTACGATGAGGTCGCTGCCCTCAAAGTCTTTCTGGGCACTTTGGTTGGCTTTTACCTTTACCGCAGGTGGGGTTGTCTCGCCAGCGGTGTAGGGCCACCACGCTGTGACGGTGATGTCGTTGTGGTTGGTCCAGTAGTACGGGTCGGTGGAGGTCAGCGTGGCGCTGGTGGGGTCGGCGGTGGAGGGCGTCACGTTGTACGTCTTCACCATGCCGTCCATCAGAACTGCCACGCTCTGCACACCCGTCCAATTGCCATCCACGGGGGCACGGGTGCCGGCGGTGGCTGTCGCGGCGGGGTTCAGCCCCGTGGCGGTGAAGACGATGGATGTGCCTTCTGCCCCTTCCGGCAGGAAGCCCGCTTCGTCCTGTGTGCAGGCGCCCAATAAGAGGGCGAGCGCTGCAAGTGCAAAAAATCTTATCCTCATAATATCTGTTATTTTATTACTCTGGTTCTTTCCATTGCGGGCGTAACTTTTCCGCCCGACGGTTTACTGCTTCCTCAAGGTAGGCAATGCTCCGTTAAGTTCGTAACGCCACTCTGAGCCTGCGTTCTGCAAGGCGCGGTTCATGGCATCAACGGCTTTCTGCCAGGTAACGACAGAGCCGTCCACCTTCGTGACTTCGGGGGCGATGCCTTCCTTATTGTAGCCGATGCCTTGTTCATGATTGTTCTTCCAATAGCAGGCGGTCACGGTGGCGTAGTTTCCTCCCAAAAAGCCGCCGATATATACCTTGCCAGTGCTACTACCTGTACTGGCTACGTTGCCCGTGGCATAGCAGGCAAGGACGCTGCTTCCTGCGTTCATTCCCACCAGACTGCCGCCAGCGATATTCTTTCTGGGGTTTATTTCTATGGTCACGTTGCCCGTGGCATAGCAAGCGGTCAGGGTGGCACTCGAATTCGTCTCACCTGCCACGCCGCCGACTTCGACCGTTCCCTTCACTGTGGCAGAGGAGCTGCATCCGGTGATGGAACCTTCCCATTGAGCACCCACTACACCGCCGACGTACACCGTGCCGCTGACGCTGCCCGACACCGAGCAGTTTTCAATGGTGCCATCGCTATATCCTGCCACACCGCCGGCAAAGCCCGAACTGTGATTTTTTGTTATCTGTACGCCCTCCATCATCACGTTCTTCACCGGACCGGCATTACCGATAGAGCCGAACAGACCCACAAATTGGTCATTTGTCGTAACGGTCAGCCCCTTGATGGTATGACCGCCACCGTCGAAGGTGCCGGTGTATTTGTTGCGGAAGCTTGTGCCTATCGGCGTCCAGTTTTTGCCTGTGAGGTCAATGTCGGCGGTGAGGGTGCAATTTATCGATTCGTCTTTTTGTGCGGCTTCGTTCCATGCCAGCAGGCCCTTGGCGTTATAGACCATGTAACTGCCGTCGTTCTGTATAGAATAGCCCAAATCCTCAGCCGCGCCGCTCTCGCCGCCGCCGTCAACCCAGTTGCCGATGGTGCAACCCTCTAACGTCAGGCCGGTGGCGTTCACCTTGACGGTATAGGTATAGTTGTTGCCCGCCTGCAGTGCGCCTTCGGGCATGGTGAGTGTGGCATGATATTCCTGACCTTTGTAATTCACAACCAACGGCAGGGATGCAACTGTCTGCGGGAAGAGGATGATCGATGACGTGAGATTGCCGTCTGCCAGATTCATGGTCAGTTCTCCGGTCTGTGCCCCGTTGTCTGCGGTGGCAATACCGTCGGCCGTGTTGAACGTACCAGTGAGTAACAATCCGGCCAGCGTGTAACGTTCAGGCTTGACCACGCTGAAATCCACACCATCGCCCGCCTCGAAGGTAAGGGTTATCCGGCTCATGCGGTGGTGGAAGGAGTTGTCTTCACCGCCTTTGGCGGTTTTGTCGGTGAAGCTTACTACCGGGTTGTTTTTGTCTCCCGTGGCTCCTGAAGCAAAGAGGAAGTCGATGGCAGGCTGGTTCTGCTGCGCCGTGGCATCGGTCGTGGCTGCGAGGATGCCTCCCGCCGCGTTGTACGGATAGTAGGCGCGGAAAGTATGGGTCTTTGTATCTTCGATATAGATGACCTTTCCTTCTGCCTCAAATTTCCCGTTCTTCAGGATGAAAGGCACGTTGCCGTACTGGGTATCGTTGCCGATGTCGGTGATGCCGATACGGTCACCGTTGTCCCAAGTGGTTCCGCTGGCACGGGTGGCGGGGGCGATGTCGGCGGTAAACTGGGCGGCCACGAGGTCACCGTTCAGGTTCTCGTTGTCGTTGTTGCAGGCTACCAGTGCGAGGGCGAGTGCCGCAAGTGCAAAAAATCTTGTCTTCATTATATCAGTCATTATATTATTTAAATTCCATTTCAATAATTGCTGCACCTCAGCAAAATCAAAGCAAGCTTTGCTTCTGCGTTCGGTTTGCTAATTATTTACAAATCGGCATTTACATCATCACCTTTCACTTCTTCCCAGCCGTTGATTTCGGCTTCGTCCACTTCTATGCCTTCGGGTGTCTCAACCAGCGTTCCGCCGAGGGTCAGCGATTTGCCCTTTCCGGTGTTGAACTCCTTGAGAGCTTCTGTGAGGTCGCTTTTCAGCGTGGTGGGGCTCGGGTTGCCGTCCGCATAGCGGATTTCAGCCGTCAGCAGTTGTTCCGTACCGGTCACACCCAGCAGCCGCACCGTGGCTTTCCACTTGCCGGCATCGTCACCTTCGGTTATCTTGGTGAAGGGCAGCACGACGTTTGAAGCGGCTCCGTAGGTATCGGTAGCGAAATCGAGTGTTCTGGCTGCACCCGTCAGATGGGCAACAATCTCCGTGATGCGTCCGGCGGCATCACCCGTCGGTTTGACGACAAGCGTCAGTTCGCGTACCTGCTGCTTCATTGCGGCGGTCAGCAGATAGTCCTTGTCTTTCTCGATGCTCACCTGTTTCGTATAGGTGAAGAACCATCCCGGGGCATTGTTCACAAAGGCATCCGTGCCTGCCCGGTTTCCCGTGGCTGCGGCAATGGTGGCGGTGGTACCATTTACCGTGATTCCTTCAGCTGGGTTCCACACCGCAAGGGTGTAGCTGCCCGGAGCAAACAGATGGTCGGGGGCATGGGTGGCGGAAGTCTCCGTACCCGTATAGTCGCCCATGGTGACCGTCCATGTGGCAGGTATGTTGATACCCTCACCGCAGGCCGACCAGTCGGCTGTCACCGCAATCTTCCCGTAGTCGGGATGCGGCGTGTCATAAAGCGTGTCCTTCACGCAGGAAGAGAGCAGCACGGCGGCTGCCATTCCCATCATATTTATATATTGTCTTGCTTTCATACTCTATTCCTCCGTATTAGAATAACTTCCATACCAATGTCACACCGGCGTTGATGGGACCCCACCAATCTTTTGTCTCGTTGTCACGGCGTACACGTACACCGTCGATGACTTCATATTTTTCGAAATCGGCATTCAGGTAGCCCAAACCGAGGTTGAAATCAAGAGCCAGTGCCTTGTTCAGCCGCAGCTGATAGCCGGCGGTGATGCCGCCACCCATCAGGTCGCCCTGCTTGCCTGTTTCGGAGAGCTTGTAGTTGAACTGTCCAGCCTTGAACATCGCACCCAAATACCAGGCTTTCTTCTCACCCATGTAATAACGTATTTCCGGAGCCACTTCCCAGAGTGCATAGCGGCGGTCCTTGTCGCTCCACGTCCAAGAAGTCCATGAACCGTTTACGGCAATGCCCCACGATGGGCAGATGCGCCATTCAAGTCCTAAATCTGGTGTCAGGGTAGCCCAGCGCAATAGGTTGGCACGCAGGAAGAGATGATAATCATTTGTGATTTTAATATCCGACAGCGTGCCGGCAAGTGCATTTTGTAGAGCAGCTTTCTCGGCTTCTGCCTTTTGCCTTTCCCTTCGGCCGGCGACCGTTGGTTCAGCGGCAAGTCGGGCTTCTTCCGCCTTGCGCTGCTCTTCGGCAAGCCGTTCCTGTTCGGCACGCTTCTCGGCTTCCAGTCGTTCGGTTTCCGCCTTGCGTCGTACTTCCGCATCCGTCGCGGCAGTTTCCTTTACCGGTACCGTTAGGCGCACGATCACAAAATCACCCCCTGTCGCATGATTGTGGGTAATGAAGTTTTCTTCCTTGATTTTCGCGCGTGTAATCAGTTCTGATTTTACTCGATTGGCACGGATCTTCGCCGTTGCAAGGTTCTCGGCTTCACCGCCCAGTGAATTACAGTAGCCGTCAACCAGTAGCGGCAACTTGCCGTCAAAAATTGTTGCTTTACTGTTTTCGATACATTCCAACAGGCGGGCAAGTTCAGTGTCATTGCCATTCCAAGGAACGTAGAACATGTCCTTCTGCGAAACGAAGCGGAAGGTGTAGGTCGTGTCTGTTTTCTGCTGCGCAATGACAGGAAAAGTTACCGTCATCAGCCACAGAAACAAGGTAAGAAAAGTGATTTTTCTGCTCATATCAACTTATATTTATTATCTTTGTCCTGTCCAAAGATAATAAATTTCATTCTATGCCCAAAAGATTAGAAAAACTTTTGCTATAAAATTTTATAAATAATGTCGTTTGAGCATCTTTTTGTCGAATTAGCACTTTTTGAATTGTCGAATTAGCACTTTTTTGTCGTTTGAGCACTTTTTGGAAATGGGTTTCTGTGACCTTTTCCGATGTTTTTTACTACACAAATTATTCCCGATTTGATTTTTTCCATTTGGCAGGCGTACATCCTTCTTTCTCGGAAAATAATTTGATAAAGTTACTTTGGGAAAGAAAACCAGAAGACTCAGCCAGCTTCTGTATATTGATTTCTGGATGCTTCTTCAGTATGTTTTTCGCATACTCCAACCGGAGACTGGTTATCCATTCGCGGAATGTCATTTTATACGTAGTCTTGATATAAGCGGAAAGATAGGTACGGTTCGTATAAAGTATTTCGGACAGTTCTTTTATGGTAAGTCCCTGCTGTACATAGCCGTCTGTCTTTATCCAGTTGCCAACCCTCTCTATAAATTCTGTATAGGACTTAGGACTTCTTTCTCAGAAACTATTTCATGTTCAGTTTCCGAATTTGTCAGAAGTTCTTCTTCAGATTGTATATCCTGCTCAAACGCATTTTCTACCTGTTCATAGAACAGCAGGTAGTTCTGATAGCTGTAGAAAAGATAGCTGTAGAACGGTATTGACGACAAAATCCAGATAAAAACATATTCGTCTGGCAGAAATGTCAGCAATCCGCATCCGACGCCGAAGATAAGTGCCCAATAAGTGAATATGGAAAGCCATTCGATATATGCGCCTATATCATCCGCCTGAGTTTCATTGAAAATCCGAATGGCTCTACGATATGCAATTATGACTCTGCGAGCTAAAACGACTCCAAAAACGACTAACCAGTCAGCTAAAGCAAATAAAGAGAATTTTTGCATGATTCCGCTTGGCAACAGGAACAACACAACTCCGGAAAGAGTTGAAAATATAATCCATAAAATGATATGTGTCCACACACGCCGTTTGGTAATGTAAAAACGATCAAGCAACATTATCAATGCCGAACTGAACAGAGAATAGCACAGAAAGTATGTGGACATGTTCATCAATATGGCAGAATCCGCATTTTTGAATCGGATACCAAAGAAGAAATGTACCGAATAGTTTGCCGAAAGCAGCAACATAGCTATACCCATAATCTGTCGGGAGCGGAGATAATTCTTGAAAATCTTCTTTTCAGGAGTCTTTGCAAACAAAAAATAAAAGCCGAAGAATAACATTAACGGCAGTGCGGTACAAAGTGAAAAACTGTATATAGATGGTTCCATTGTTATGCTTATTTAGTTAAAATGTCAAGACCGACTCACCTAAGATCTTGCATCTTACAAATATATATAATAATGTGATAACTTGTATCTTATGGCGTAAAATATTAGCAGGGCGAACGCATTTTGATGCGTCCGCCCTGAGGCTTCCTTGTATCGTTATAATTGCTTCCTTGCATCATATAAGTTGCGGCATTGTTATCATCCATCTCGCCATAGCTAATTCTCAAGTAACGATGTAAGCCATCGACTAATCCCGTATTGTGAGAAATCAAAGTTTTCTTTAACTTTGCACGCACATATCTTTATATCCTTATCTCAATGGGTTTATACTTCCTTCAATACGGTTTCCAATCTTCCGATGAAGTCATCCACATTCTCCTTGGTCAATACCAATGGAGGGAGGATACGGAGGATGTTGGTGCCTGCGCAACCGGTGAAGCAGTGCTGCTCGTGGATGAGCTTGCTGCGCACTTCCTTGTGAGGAATGTCGAGTACGGCGCCTACCATCAAACCACGGCCACGAACTTCTGTGATGTGGCAGTTGCGCTTCTGCAATTCCTTCAGCTGGGCGATGAGATATTCACCAACCTCATGCGCATTCTGCACCAGGTTCTCCTTCTCGAAAACATCGAGAACAGCGAGAGCGGCAGTACATGCCAGGTGGTTGCCACCGAAGGTAGTACCTAACTGACCATATACAGGTGTAAACTCAGGAGAAATCAATACACCACCCATAGGGAAACCATTGCCGATACCCTTGGCTACGGTGATGAGGTCTGGCTTAATGCCCAACCACTGGTGAGCGAAGAACTTACCGCTTCTGCCATAACCGCACTGGATTTCATCGCAAATCAGGAAAGTGCCGTATTTCTTGCAGGCAGCCTGCAAGCCCTGAGCAAACTCAGGAGTTACCATGTTGCAACCACCTACGCCCTGAATAGCCTCGATGATACAAGCACATACATCGCCCTTGGCAAGTTCCTTTTCCCAAGCTTCCAAATCGTTGATAGGAAGATAGGTTACGTGACCATTGTCATTGATAGGAGCGATGATCTTAGGATTATTTGTTACCTCTACGGCAAGGGATGTTCTGCCGTGGAATGCCTTTTCTAAAGATAGCACGCGGGTTCTGCCGTTGGTAAAAGAAGCCAACTTCAAGGCATTCTCGTTTGCCTCGGCACCCGAGTTGATGAGGAAGAACTGATAATCCTCATAACCGCTAGCCTTGCCCAAACGCTCAGCGAGTTTCACCTGCAACTTGTTGATGACAGAGTTGGAATAGAAACCCAGGTTGTTCAACTGGTTGGTGAGCATCTCCACATAGTGAGGATGGCAATGACCGATGCTGATAACGGCATGACCGCCATAGAGGTCTAGGTATTCCTGCCCCTTGTCGTCCCATACCTTGCAGCCCTGTCCTTTTACAATATTAATATCGAAAAGAGGATATACGTCGTAAAGTTTCATGTTAAATCTATGTTTTAAGAAAGACAACTCATAGAGTTATCTTATTACAAACTATTTTTTATGATAGAAGAACGAATGATTTTTCATCCGTTCTTCCGAATTCTTTTATCTAAAATGCTGATGGCTTGAGTTTCAAACCTGCTGTCTGGTCGAGACCAAACATGATGTTCATGTTCTGAACAGCCTGACCTACGGCACCCTTCAGAAGATTGTCGATGCAGGAAGTGATGAGGAGCTTATCACCATACTTATCCACATGAACCAGGCACTTGTTGGTATTTACCACCTGCTTCAGATCGATTGCCTTATCCACATAGTGGGTGAACTTGGCATCCTTATAGAACTCTTTGTAACCTGCCACGATTTCCTCGATTGGCTTGTCGGTCTTCACTACTTCTGTTGCAAAGATACCACGGGCGAAGTCGCCACGGTACGGGATGAAGTCGATGGCTGCATCGAGATAGCCCTGTGTCTGCTTCAGACTCTCACGAATCTCTGGCACGTGCTGATGGTTGAATGCCTTGTAGATGCTCATGTTGTTGTTGCGCCATGAGAAATGGGTAGTGGCGCCTGGCTTCTGACCAGCGCCGGTGCTACCGGTAATGGCATTAACAGAAACATCGCTGTTGATGAGGCCCATCTTAGCAGCAGGCAACAAACCAAGTTGAATGCAAGTTGCAAAACAACCTGGGTTTGCTACGTGCTGAGCTACGGCTATTTTTGATTCATTTATTTCTGGAAGACCATATACGAAATCGTGAGCGGCTGGGGTTGGCTGTTGGGTAGCAACCACAGTCTCAGGGGCAAGACGGAAGTCTTGTGCCAAATCGATAATCTTCACGTTCTCCGGAACATTGTGCTCCTTCAGGAACGCCTCGCTCTTGCCGTGACCGAAGCAGAAGAAGATAACATCCACCTGGTCGAAAGGCATTTCGGCGGTAAACTTCAAGTCAGTCTCGCCATACAATCCCTCGTGAACCTCAGCCACCAGGTTGCCGGCGTTACTCTCGCTGTTGGCAAATACAATCTCTGCCTCAGGATGGTTGATAAGGAGGCGAATCAACTCACCTCCTGTATAACCAGCTGCTCCTAAAATTCCTACTCTAATCATAATCTAAGTGAAGAGTGAAGAACGAAGAGTGAAGAATTCTCTTGTCCTTCTGTTTTGTTTATTGTATCTTTCTAATATCGTTAGAATTAGTATCTAACGTTGTTCTCACGAGGAAGGCATATCCAAAACCCTAAATATAGGAGAAGACCAGTCCCATAGCAGCAGATGGCTACGAACCAAATGATGCGCAGGATAATAGGGTCGATGTCGAAATAGTCAGCAAGCCCTCCACATACGCCACCGATCTTTTTGTCGTGGTCGGAAAGATAAAGCTTTTTCATTGTTCCTCGTTTTAAACATTAACGCTGCTCGTCAGGATGCATACCATAATAAACACGGAGTGGGGTAGAGCTTACCTTGATGAAGCCCTTTGCATCCTCGGCTGTCCAACCATGCTGCATCTCGCCATACTCACCGAGTTTAGACTTGGTCAAATCGTCTGGTGAATCGATACCTACAGTCTGGAAACTGTATGGACGGAGCTTCAGGATGGCAGTTCCGTTTACGTTGCGCTGAGAAGAAGTCAGCATTGCCTCGATATCCGGCATCACTGGCTCTAAGTACTGGCTCTCGTGGAGGAACATTCCGTACCAGTTGCCTACCTGGTCCTTCCAATACTGTTGCCACTTGCTCAGTGTACTCTTCTCCAACAGGCGGTGTGCCTCGATGATAAGCTTAGGAGCGGCAGCCTCGAAACCTACACGGCCCTTGATGCCGATGATGGTGTCGCCCACGTTGCAGTCGCGGCCGATGGCATAAGAGGCTCCTATTTCTTCTATCTTCTGGATGGCAGCAATCTTGTCGTCGAATTTCTCGTCGTTGACAGCTACAATCTCACCCTTCTCGAAGGTAATCTTTAATTCGGCTTCCTCTTCCTGAGCTGTAACGTGCTTCAGGTAAGCCTCTTCAGGAAGACCCTGGGTTGGGTCGAGAATCTCACCACCGCAGATACTGGTGCCCCAGATACCTACGTTATAAGAATACTTCAACTTGGTGAAGTCGGCATAGAAACCGTGCTCGTTCAGGTAGTCAACTTCTTCCTTGCGTGAGAGTGCCTTGTCGCGGGTCAGTGTGATGATTTCAATGCCAGGAGCCATCACCAGGAAGGTCATGTCGAAACGAATCTGGTCGTTGCCGGCACCAGTACTTCCGTGAGCGATAGCATCTGCACCAATCTCCTTGGCATAACGGGCGATGGCGATAGCCTGGAAGATACGCTCTGAAGATACTGAGATAGGATAGCAGTTGTTGCGGAGTACATTGCCGAAGATCATGTATTTCAATGATTTCTCGTAATACTCGTGGGTAACGTCGAGGGTAACGTATGCTTTGGCTCCAAGCTTGTACGCATTCTCTTCGTTGGTTTTCAACTGCTCGGCAGAGAAACCGCCCGTGTTGGCGCATGCAGCATAAACATCCCAGCCGTCCTGGGTCAACTTCATTACTGTATATGATGTGTCGAGACCGCCACTAAAGGCGACTACTACTTTCTTATTTGCCATTTTGTTTGATGTTTAATGTGTTGTGTTTAATATTTTGTTGGCATTCTTGCCAACACCTTATTATATTATAGAGTTAAAGCTCTGAGTTGGGACCGTCTATCTTTCGGATTCTCTCTATCACATCCTGTGGAAGTTTGATAGGCAGATGTTCCTCTGGGTCGAAGAGCATGGCGGTGCATATGCAGTATTTGCGGTTGGTACGATGCAGCACGTCAACGTTGATGCAGCCCTCACAGCCACGCCAGAATGACTCGTCGTCTGTCAAGTCGGCAAAGGTAACAGGCAGATAGCCCAACTGAGTATTCATCTTCATCACGGCAGAACCGGATGTCAAAGAGAAAATCTTGGCATGAGGCCATCGCTGTCGGGCAAGTGTGAAAGTCAGGTTCTTGATGCGCTTGGCCAGTCCGATGCCTCGGAAGTCTGGATGAACAATCAAGCCTGATGTGGTGACGTAGTGCTTGTTGCCCCATGTCTCGATGTAGCTGAAACCTGCGAATTTCTCTCCCTGGAGAGCGATGACAGCCTTTGCCTCACGCATCTTGGTCGCTACGTATTCTGTAGAACGCTTGGCGATGCCGGAGCCACGCTTCTTAGCAGCCTCGGCGATGGTTGTCAGAATGGTGTCGATGTACTTGATGTGACTTTCGTCTGCCACCATTACTTTTACTTCTTCCATTTTCTCTTTTTATTTAATATCTAAGTTTTTATTATTGTCTAATAGTTTTTGCCTGCTGATAGCTTAACCATAAATGTCGGGGATGATTTCTGCCAGCAGGTCGATGATGTCTTTCTCGCGCGTACCTTCTTTCTTAACAAGAAAAATGGTGTCGTCGCCAGCTATAGTTCCTAAGATCTGCGGAATGTCGCTGTTGTCGATATTGTAGGCTATACTGCTTGCATAACCTGGTCGTGTCTTGATAACAATCATGTTGCCGGAGAAGTTGATAGAGGTAAATCCTGAAGTCATTAGCATCTCGCGGGCTGAACGTGGATTGGGGACACGTTTGTACATTGTCTCGTTGGGCAATACGTATACATATCTTCCGTTCATTGATGCCGCTTTTGCAACCTTCAACTGTTTGAGGTCGCGACTCAGGGTGGCCTGGGTTACGGTATAACCTTCCTTGGCCAATGCCTGTAAAACTTCTTCCTGAGAGCCTAACTCCTGGCTTGAGATAAGCATCTTTAGGGCTTCCATTCTGCTCGTCTTAATCTTCATGCTTTGAATTTTTATACATTACTCGACTGCAAAATTACAGTTTTTTATTGTTACTGCCAAATAAAATCGTATAAAAATGATATATAAGCTAACATTTTGTAGTTTTGCATGTGTATAGTTGGTATAAATATGCGGGTTAGGGTGACTTGAAAAGCCTTCTGTGGAGCATGGGGAAGTATAAAGTTTGTAAAAACTTTCTTTTTGTTGAAAGTTTTACGTATATTTGCAATCTAAATCATACTTTTAATAACTAAACATTATAAAAACCGTAACAATGAAACAGACAAATGTGAAGCCTGCAGATGGCAAGTTGGGTATTATGGTCGTAGGTTGTGGCGCAGTTGCCACAACTTTTATGACAGGTGTGTTTATGGCTCGTAAGGGCTTGGCCAAGCCAGTAGGCTCAATGACCCAATATGATAAGATTCGTGTGGGCCGTGGTGCTGACAAGAAGTATCTGCATTATAAGGATATTGTTCCTTTGGCAAGTCTTGATGATATCGTGTTTGGAACCTGGGATGTTTATCCTCAGAATGCGTATCAGGCTGCTATGTATGCAGAAGTGTTGAAGGAGAAGGATATTAATCCGGTTCGTGAGGAACTGGAAAAGGTGGTTCCTATGAAGGCGGCTTTCGATAAGAATTATGCAAAGCGTCTTGATGGTGACAATGTGAAGGACTGCAAGACCCGTTGGGAAATGGTAGAGGCTTTGCGTCAGGATATTCGTGACTTCAAGGAAAAGAACGGATGTGCACGTATCGTTGTTATCTGGGCTGCTTCTACTGAGATTTATGTGCCTGTAGATATGGAAATCCATGGCACGTTGGCTGCTCTTGAGGCTGCAATGAAGGCAGACGACCGTGAGCACATCGCTCCTTCTATGTGCTACGCTTATGCTGCATTGACCGAGGGTGCTCCTTTTATTATGGGTGCTCCTAATACTACTGTAGATATTCCTGCTATGTGGGAACTCGCAGAGAAAACCAAGATGCCTATTGCCGGCAAGGACTTCAAGACGGGACAGACTCTTGTAAAGAGTGGTTTTGCTCCTATTATCGGTACCCGATGCCTCGGACTGAATGGATGGTTCTCTACCAATATCTTGGGCAATCGTGACGGTCTGGTGCTCGATGAGCCTGCAAACTTCCATACCAAGGAGGTCAGCAAGCTTTCTACTCTTGAAACAATTTTGAAGCCAGATGTACAGCCCGACCTCTATGGTCACGGCAATGATGAGGATACGCAGTACTATCACAAGGTTCGCATCAACTATTATCCTCCTCGCAATGACAACAAGGAGGGCTGGGATAATATCGATATCTTTGGCTGGATGGGTTATCCTATGCAGATCAAGATTAATTTCCTCTGTCGTGACTCTATTCTGGCAGCTCCGCTGTTGCTCGACCTCACCTTGCTGAGCGATTTGGCTGCCCGTGCTGGTCGTTATGGTATCCAGCGTTTCCTGAGTTTCTTCCTCAAGGCGCCTATGCATGATTATACCAAGGGCGAGGAGGCAGTCAATCATCTCTACCAGCAGTATACCATGCTGAAGAATGCTGTTCGTGAGATGGGCGGTTATGAGGCTGATGAGGAAATTGACTAATCGAAATATAAGATAAGTACATGAAGATAGAGTGCCTTACCTTTTTTATATATGGTATGTGTGTCATGTTCTACTCCATGAAGGTGTGGATGTTCTGGCGCAAGGGTAATGACAAACTGTCGAGGCTGATAATGCTCTTGATGGTAGTGCTTGATCTGGAGTGCCTGAAGGATTTGGCACTCTATCTTTCTGACTTTGATCTCCATAAGTTGATGTGGCATTGGGTGAATGCTACCGATATGGTCGTTGTGCCTGTCTATACTTTTGTGCTTATGGAACTGGTGAAGCCCGGTTGGCTTTCCTGGAGAAAGGCAGCGCTTCATGAGGCTTCTTTTCTTTTGCCTCTGGTCTTATATGGGATTACTGACAAATTGTTTTGGTTTGATGTGCTGACTGCATGGTGCTTTGTGTATGGCACGGTGACCTATTTCCTGATGTTCTATCTTATTAGCCGTTACCATCGGCAACTGAAGGAGCGGTTCTCCTATCAGGATAATATTAATCTCAACTGGTTGAGGGGGATTTTGTCGTGCTTCTTCGTGATATTGTTGGTTTGGGTATTCAGTTGTTATATGGTGGATGCTCAATTCGACAACATCTATATGCTGTTTTCTTTGGGCGCATGGATGTTCGTCTGTTATTTCCTTTATAAGCACGAATCGGTTATCGAGGAATTGGGAGAGATGGATGAAGACGAAGTGGCGGTTGGTTCTGAGGAAATAAGTCTCAGTGGACTGGAAAAAGAGATAAACAAATTGTTTGTAGAAGAAAAACTTTATCTTAATCCGCAACTCAAACTTTCTGATGTGGCAAGACAAGTGGGTACGAATCGCACTTATCTGAGCCGATTTTTTAATCAGGAGAAGCAGATGACGTTCTTCGATTATGTCAATAATCTACGTGTGGAACATGCTGTGGACTTGCTCCAAAAGTCAAATCTCCGACTGAACGTCATTGCCGAACAGTCGGGATTTAATTCTATATCAACCTTCAGAAGGGTTTTTGCCGCTAAGCAACAATGTACCCCTTCTGAATATCGTAAACGCTTCCTTAAATAGGAATGCAAAGTCCTGTTATGTGTAAACTCGTGCTTTCTTATGGTTGTACATCCCACTGGATAGGCACGTTCTTCATGATCAGCAGACCTTTCTCGTCATAACTGAGCGAGAGGGCAATCTGAGCTTTTTGTATTATTTTGGCTGACTTCTTCACGTTGGTGAAGGTGCTGCTGTCTTTAAGGATGATTTTCATATAGATGCCTTCCGAGACGGAGTAGGGAGTCCATCCTAAATAACGTGGCTCGCTCACGTTGCCTTCTTCGTCGATGAGCATGACTGGCCAATTGCTGTTGCCGCCAATGCTGATTTCGTTCTTGTTGGCAATCATCTTTACCTTCAACACCAGACTAACCTCGCCGTAGTTTTCGGATGTGCTTTTGCCGTATGCTCCTACTAACTGTACGTCTACTTTGTCTTTTAAAGGATTGATGAGAGTTCCTCCAGTTGCAATAGGCTCTTCTGCAGCATTGCTGGCTGCAGGCTTTGCCTGGGGAGTCTCGGTTTTAGCTGGCTCATTGGAAGGGGTCAGAACTTTCTTGGCTTTTTTTAGAATGCTTCCAAAGCCTTGAGCTTGAATAGGAGTGGCACACAATGCAAATGCTGCGATAATGATCCAAAATGATTTTTTTGTTCTCATAATAATTTCTT
>ERZ507620.402-NODE-402-length-5685-cov-6.81634_pt1 | contig 5685 bp, 8 predicted proteins | sample MGYA00513427_ERZ507620 | MGnify/ENA metagenome assembly ERZ507620
CGTAAGTGCCAGCACCTCGACTAGCACCGCTTCTTTGGTAAGCTCATTATCACTGAGCGAAAGTCAGCAAAGCGCTAGTGACAGTGCAACCCAATTGACAGCAACTAACGCCGCAGCAACTAACGTTATCAGCGCTAACCAACTAGCCAAATTTAAGACGCTGTTCTCACGTTATGGGGCAGTGCCTTTTGTGGCGACTAGTTGGTTCCCTGTCAATAAAATAGACAATTTAAATAGAGACTTTTTTGTCCTATGCCACGACTAAATTTTGAATTTGAGTTTGATACTCATTTTCAAGTTGCTTTGGTGATTTGAATCCACAGTGACTGTGAATTCTAACTGTGTTGTAAAACGTTTCAATGTACTGAAAAACTAGTCGTTTAGCTTCGGAGTATGAATGGATTTTAAACCGATTTATCCATTCACGCTTAATCAAGGCATGAAACGACTCAATGCAGGCATTATCCCAAGGATAAGCTTTCTTTGAATAGCTTAATGTCATGTTAGCTGTAACTTGATTGTAAGCTTCAGACGTAAACTGACTACCACGATCACTGTGCATGATTAATGGCTTGCTAATATGGCGACTGTGCTTAGTCTTTTCAATAAGTGGGATGACATTCGATACCTCCAAGGTTTCAGATAAGTCCCAACCAATGATCCGTCGGGAGTACAAGTCCATAATACTGGTTAAATAAACGAATCCGTCATGAACTGGAATATAAGTGGTGTCAATGCACCAAACGGCGTTTGGTCGCAATGGATTAAACTGCTCGTCTAAAATATTTATTAGCTGTTTATCAAACTTAGAATTGCGAGTGGTAGTCGTCCAAGGGGTTAGGTAAACGGCGTGAATGCCAAGTTCACGCATATACTTACCAACAGTTCGTTCAGCGATCTTATATCCTTTTGAGCGAAGTTCTTGGGTGATTTTGCCGGCACCGTAAATACAAAGGCTTTTGAGCCAAATTGCTTTAATTTCACCTTGAATAAACTTCTTCCGAAGCTTTCGCGGTGATTGGTGATTATGACGCTTTTCTCGTTGATAGTAACCACTTCTTGAGATTCCAACATAATCACACATACCATTGATGGAAGGGTGGGATTCCAAAGCGTGCTGAACGTCCATTTCTTGGTATACCTTTTCGGTAGTTACTTGCTCAGAATCCCGATTGATTTTTTTAATACTTCGATCGCTCCTTCAGCGTCACGAAGTTGACGCTTTAGTCGTGCAATCTCCTTGTCCTTATCGCTGGCAAAATTACCAGAGCCACGGCCAAACTCCCCAGTCTCAGTAAACAGCTTAATCCATTTATGTAATGTACTAGCCCCAATACCTAGATTCTTACTTATTTCATTCATGGTCATGTGATCCTTGTTATCTAAGTAATACTGAACGGCCTGTTCCTTAAATTCCTTGTCATAACTGTGCTTCGTCATTATTTGATCCTCCAATTTACTTCCTTAATTATACTAAATCAGAGTCTCTATTTAACTTGTACACTTTTTATTCTAGGCCCAAGGGTTATGTCCGTATAATTGGTGTAAATTCTAAATAGGACTTTGTGAAATCTGAAAGGAACTTCATTATGCCAAAAGTTGAATTAAATTTAGAGGATGACGAATTAAAGGAGCTATTACTAGGTGATCGGGATAAGGCCATGCAATCAATTATGGCCAAGATCCTTGATGAAATTCTTAAGTCCGAAGCGACTGAGCAGATTAAAGCTAAGGCTTATGAACGTTCGGATGAGCGAACCAATTCACGGAATGGTTATCGGGTTCGTCAGCTTACCACACGAGTAGGAACACTTGAACTACACGTTCCTAAACTCCGTCATGGTAATTTTTCAACACAGCTGTTCAAACGCTACCAGCGTAGTGAGCAGGCCTTTGATTTGGCATTAATGGAAATGGTAATCCAAGGTGTTTCAACACGTAAAGTAGCTGAGATTACTAAGAAGTTATGTGGGACAACCTTTTCTAAAAGTACGGTCTCGGCTTTATGCAATAATTTGGACGACCAAGTGCTGGATTTTAACCGACGTCCCCTTACGCAAAAGTATGCTTTTGTGTATGCCGATGCAATTTTATTTAAGGTACACCGTGGTCACGTTGTGACAAGTAATAGCTTACTCGTTGCGATTGGAATCGACCCTAGCGGTCGTCGAGAAGTGCTCGGTTTTGATATCGGTGATAGTGAATCAAAAGCTGCATGGATGGACTTCTTTAGTGAACTTAAACAGCGGGGCCTTACCAACGTTGATATGTTTGTTTCAGACGCTCATTGTGGCTTAAAGGATGCAATCACTACGCAATTTCAGGGTAGCCTTTGGCAGAGATGTCAATTTCATTTTAGTAATGACTGTACAAGTATTCTGGCACTCAAGGATCGTAAAGAAGTTGCTAACCGACTCAAAGATTTATTTAATGCTCCAACGTACGACCAAGCGGTTGAACGGCGTGACCAATTGGTTAAAGATTGGCAGACCGAGTTCCCTAAGGTGGTGAAGAAATTAGAAAATAGTTTTGACGAATTAATGGTGATTTACCAGCTCCCAGAGGAGCTAAGGAAGCGTCTCCGGACGAATAATACAATTGAGCGGGTTAATCAAGAAATCCGTCGTCGTGACCGTGTAATCCGGATATTCCCGAATGATCTAAGCGTCTTGCGACTAATGGGAGCACTACTGATTGAACAGAATGAAAAATGGGCTGCTGGTCCACGGTACTTAAACATGACCGTTTACCACGGGATTGAAAAAGATGACAATTCAGAAGAAGCCGGTATGCTTAAGCTTGTGAAATGATAAATTCGCGGAATTTAATTTACACCAACATTTTGGACTTGACCTGAATACAGACCGGCATCAGCCATCAGACGGGCAACTCGGTGATAGGAAGCTTTATTACCATTTTTACGCAATAAACCGCAGATGCGTTTGGGCCCGTAAGTGCCCTGTCCTTGATCAAAAAAGTGTTTGATTCGTTGACGATATTGCCTTTCTTTGGCGTTTCGCTTTGGCAAAGCTCTCCGCCAAGCATAATAACCACTCGTTGATACGTCTAACAAACGCGCCCACCTTACCACAGAAACAGAGGTTTCCCTCAACATAAAAGCATACTTATCGCTGGGGGTTACTTCTGGAGACTGGCAAAGTAGGCGGCTTTTTTTAACATATCACGCTCCGATGCTAATTCAGCATTTTCACGTTTTAAGGCACGGTTCTCAGCTTCTAAAGAAGCAAACGGCGTTTGCTTTCCATCTTCGGTATATAGCTTCCGCCAACGATACAGGGCACTTTCAGGAACACCAAGTTCGGAGGCAATGATTTTAACTGGTTTGGAAGAGTTAAAACTCAAACGTACCGCATTTTTCTTAAAATCTTGGTCGTAGCGATTGCTTGAATAGGCGCCGTTAGTAAAATTAAGTTAGAAAAATAGAAAAGCCATTTGTGGTAAACTTTTGAATACCTCTAGACAAAAGAAAGGACACCACAAATGACCTACTCTCATCTTACCACAGCTGAACTCACTACAATCGTAAATTTCTTCACTCAGGGGACGAAAGCCTACAAGGTGGCGCAAATGCTTAGCTTAAGCGTAGTGTTGAGACGATCTACCGTGTCTATCGCTATCTGAAGACCGGGGCAACGATTGTCGATTACCAACAACAGTACATAAGCAATAAGAAGCGTTGTGGTCGTAAGCTAGCCCAATTACCGCAGGATGAGGTTGTCTACATCAATGAGATGGTTGCACAAGGTTGGACACCTGACACCATCATTGGGCGTGGCGACCGATCGATTAGTTGTAATCGACGGACTCTTTACCGGATGTTTAAACGGGGTCAGTTTGGCTTTGACGCTAAGGATTTACCAATGCACGGTAATCGTCACCCTAATGGCTATGTGGAACATCGTGGAAAGGCTGGTCAATTAGGTCGGAGTATCTACGAGCGCTATGAAGATTTTCCCAACTACACTAAGGAGTTTGGCCATCTCGAAGGTGATACCGTTCAAGGTAAGCACCATCAAGGGGCGGTTATGACCTTAGTTGAGCACTTATCTAAGGTCGAAATTGTCCTAAACGTTCACGCTAAGAAGACTGAGAATATCAACCGCCACCTAAGTGAATGGTTAAGTAAGTTTCCGCGCCACTTTTTCAAGTCGATCACCTTTGACAACGGGAAGGAGTTCGCTGGGTGGCGGGAGATTGCCAACCAATTTGACATCCACACCTACTTCGCCGAGGTTGGTGCCCCAAATCAACGGGGGCTCAACGAGAACAACAATGGCCTTCTTCGTCGCGACGGTTTGACCAAGGATCGTGACTTACGTAACCTTCCAGATGAGTTAGTGAACCAGCTCATGAGTAAGCGGAATCGAATTCCAAGAAAGTCACTAGACTATCGGACACCTTATGAGGTATTTATGGAACATATCACAGAGGATCAACGACAACTTTTTTCTAACTTAAATTGACATTTCAGGCGAAAAAAACATTACCATTGCAAAAGGTAGATTGTAAGATTAAATAGAATTCTACCCAGACAAAAAATTTGGATAGAAAAAGGGCAATGGACCCGGTATTGTTTTAAGTGACAAAACTATAAACAATAGGAGTCCATTACCCATGAGTCACATTTTAACATTATCGGATAGAACTGTCATCCAAACGCTGCTTAAGGTTGGTTACTCACAAAAACAAATTGCTAAAGAAGTTGGTGTAGCTCCTTCAACCATCAACTATGAACTAAAGCGCTGTCCTAAGGGATACTATGACGCTGATCAAGCTCAGGAAGACTGCGAAAAGAAGCTAACTCGCCGGGGGCGGAAAACTCTTCTAACAGAGAATTTAAGAGAATTCGTCCGTGGGATCATTCTCGAACAGCGGTGGAGTTTTGAAGTCATCGCGCATATTCTCCAAATGCCATTCAAAACCCTCTATAACTGGCTGGACAAGGGCTGGTTGGACATCAAACGCGAGGTCCTTCCAGACCACGGTGTGCGGTACCGAAAGAGCCACGATGGTCGTGGTCAGTACACACGTGGGGCGAAGTTTATCGACCAACGTCCGGACGAGGCTAACCTGCGTCAAGAGATTGGTCATTTTGAAGTCGATACCATCCTATCAGGAAAAACCAGGGGCGAGGTCCTAGCTACCTTTACTGATCGTAAGTCCCGACTAATGATTATTCGTCGTTTACCGGGACGTGATAGTAAAGCTATGACTAAGGCAATCCTAGAGCTTAACGAGGAGTTGCGCGGCTTGATCAAGTCAATCACCAGCGATCACGGTAAGGAATTCGCAGGCTTCAAGGAAATTGAAGCCTACGGAATTGCCCATTATTTTGCCCACCCGTATGCGCCACATGAACGCGGAACCAACGAACGGTTGAACCGCGAGCTTCGGCTACACATTCCAAAGAACCAGTCAATTGAGAGCGTTACGGACGAAGAGCTGACCATGATCTCAAAGTACTTAAATTGGCGTCCCCGGAAATGTTTGGGATGGAAAACGCCACTCCAAGTCTTCTTTGGTGACTTGTCCGAAAAATTCGATTAATTGTTGCAATCTACCATATATCAGAAATAACGATGTAGGGAGGCATTTCTCATGAGAAACTTTGTCAATGTAACAATCAAGACAGTTAATGATATTGCTATGCTTCCAAACATCTTA
>ERZ507620.1009-NODE-1009-length-1471-cov-1.88701_pt1 | contig 1471 bp, 2 predicted proteins | sample MGYA00513427_ERZ507620 | MGnify/ENA metagenome assembly ERZ507620
GCTCTTCCGATCTAGAATTTGCAGATTAAAGGCATTGTGGAGTCTGGCGATGCGACGGACAACATGCTGATCGTCAGCCTCGACGTGGCGCAGGCCTGGCTGCATCAGCCGGGCAAAATCAGCCACGGCTTGCTGAGCGTCAGTAACGATGTCGGCCAGGTGGAGAACTATGCCAGCCGGTTGCAGGCGCAGTATCCTGACCTGGAGATTCGTCCGGTGCGTAAGGTCTCTGCTTCCGAAGGGCAGGTGCTGGATAAAATTAAAGGTCTGATGGGACTGGTCTCGATCGTGATTCTGGCGCTCTCTTCGCTGTGCGTGAATACCACGCTGATGGCGATTGTCGGCGAGCGGGCGCGCGAGTTTGCGCTGCAAAAAGCGCTTGGTTCCAGCAACGGCGATATCGTGCGGCAAATTCTGCTGGAAACCAGCATCATCGCGCTGGCGGCGGTGGCGTGCGGCTGGGTGCTGGGATATTTGCTGGCGCAACTGTTGGGATTAACGGTGTTTAATGCCGCCATTTCACTGCGTCTGCCGGTGTTGCCCATTACTCTGGTGTTGTCTTTACTGGTCGCCATTCTGGCGGCGATTGTTCCGGTGCGACGCGCGGTAAGCGTCGAGCCTGCTAAAGTGCTGAAAGGAGAGTAGCGCCATGTCCGTTACGCATATCCCTCAGGTGGCGATCGAAACCCGCCACTTATACAAACGGTTCGGTGACGTTACCGCCCTGGATGACATTAATCTGCGCATTGCGCAGGGTGAATTTGTCGCCATTATGGGCGCTTCTGGTTCTGGTAAAACCACGCTGATGAATATTCTGACGTGCCTTGATACGGCGACGGAAGGGCAGGTGTTTCTTGATGGCACCGATGCCGCCGCGCTGGATGAAGAGGGGCGCCGTCGCTTTCGCGCCGAGAAAATCGGCCTGGTATTTCAGCAGTTCCATTTGATCCCGTTCTTAACTGCGCTGGAAAACATCATGCTCGCCCAGCATTACCACAGCGTGGTGGATGAAGCGGCGGCGAGGAAGGTGCTGGAACAGGTAGGGCTTGGGCATCGTGTGACGCACCTGCCGAGCCAGCTTTCCGGTGGTGAGCAGCAGCGTGTGTGTATCGCCCGGGCGCTGGTCAACGAACCGCCGGTTATTTTCGCGGATGAACCGACGGGCAACCTGGATGAAGAGAATGAGCAGCGGGTGCTGGATCTGCTCACCGATCTGCATCGTCAGGGGCGCACGATTGTGATGGTGACGCACAACCCTGCGCTTGGGCAGTTTGCCGACCGTATTCTGCGGCTGCAACACGGTAAATATCTGGGTGAGGAGGCCAATCAACATGCGCTGGCATAATGTGCTGTTACTCGCGGCGGCGATCCTGATAAGCGGGTGTAAAGAAGAAAAGCTGGCGGTCGGGGCACCGGCCCCGGCGCTGGCGGCGTTTGATCTGCAAGGCCAGGAGTCAGGCCTTGAACGCTG